>JGI12316J15310_10000005_pt5 | contig 95817 bp, 56 predicted proteins | sample MarCyaLeptolynsp_FD_15310 | JGI IMG/M metagenome (IMG submission 15310) | reverse complement strand
CTCCTGCGCTGTCGCTAGGGGCCATCCGACGGAGTCGGATGCGGATTGAACGCGCGGCGCAGACCTCACGTAGGCGGAGATCACTTCCGCGGGCGTGACTCAGCGATCGAGTCCTCCGTAGTAATCACGTGCCCTGTCGCGGGGGCCGTCGCATCGACGCAGGTGAATGCCTGCGAAGGTGCACTTCTGCGCGTGTTCAGGATGCCTCCTGTTTCCTGAACACGTGCCCTTGCTCTACTCGTCTAACGGCCAGGACGCCGGGCTTTCAATTCGGAAGACAGGGTTCGACTCCCTGGTAGAGCACCACTGAACGCTCTGTTCGTCTAGCAGGTCAGGACGGCAGATTCTCAATCTGCAAAGCCGGGTTCGAGCCCCGGACAGAGTACCACTGGCGATGCAGCTCAAAGGACTGAGCAGCGGTCTCCGAAGCCGAAGGGTGCAGGTTCGAATCCTGCCATCGCCACCAGACTCCGGTCGGAGGGTGCACGCCGAGGCGTGCCTGGGTCGCCCGTGCGCCCACGACCTCTCTTTCACTCAAATCGTGTGCATCTGCACGCGTGTCACCCCGCGCCGACCTCGGCGCATTTCCCGCAACCCCATGTCACCGAAGGAGACAGCCCATGGAGACGTTGATTCTGACGGCCGCCTTCGAGCCGGTGCAGCGTGTACCGTGGCAACGCGCCATGACGCTGTGGATGGGTGGTCGTGTCGAGGTCGTCGAGGCCTACGACCAACCGGTCCGTACCGCTCAAAATCACTACGAGATGCCGGCCGTTGTCCGGTTCCTGCGTGGTGTCCGTAAGCGCGGCCGTGGCCGTGTGAAGTTCTCGCGTAAGAACGTGTACGTCCGCGACAGCGGAATGTGCCAATTCTGCGGTCGCTACGTCGAGCGCAGCGTGGCCACGTTCGACCACGTCCACCCCCGTTCGCGGGGAGGCCGGACGTCGTGGGACAACGTCGTCCTCGCCTGCTTCGGATGCAATCAGAAGAAGGGCAACCGGACGCCCACGGAGGCTGGCATGAAGCTGCTGAGCAAGCCGGTACAACCCAAGAACCTGCCGCGCGTATGGGGACTGGGCACCAGCTGGCAGGCGGGCATGCCGCCCGTGTGGCGGACCTACCTGCCCGACTGAAGGTGGGCAGCCCCCGCGACCTGACAAAGGCGCGGGGGTTCGCCCTGTTACCCATTTCGACACATACGGACCGTCTGGTATTTGGCTATCTCCCGCCGGATACGCTGCCTCTGAGCTAGTCCGAGGTCACGCCGAGGACCTCGTGGATGACGCCGATGAGGGTGTCCGGCTTGTAAGGCTTTGCCAGGACCCGCACCGAGGGGTTCTCGGCAGCACGCTCCAGCAGTGGTGACGTGCTGTAGCCTGTCGCGAACACCACCGGCAAGTCGGGCACCAGCTCGACCATCCGCTCGTAGGCTTCCGGTCCGCTCATGTTGGGCATGACCACGTCCAGCAGGGCCAGCCGGACCTCGTCCTTTCGTTCCTGGAACAGACGAAGGGCCTCTTGACCATCCTCGGCGACGAGCACGGTGAACCCCGATCGCTCCAGGAGTTTCAACGCCATCCGTCGAACCAGGGCGTTGTCTTCACCGAGCAGGATGACCGGCGCACGGCCGGAGTCACGGACCCGGCTGTCCGCTGTCGCAGGTATATACACTTTTACCTGGGTACCCTTGTCGACCTGAGAGGTTACCCGGATCATTCCGCCATGCTGCTCGGCGATCCCGTACGCCGTCGCCAGGCCCAGCCCAGTTCCTTGTCCCGGCGGCTTCGTCGTGAAGAAGGGGTCGAAGATACGCTCGAGCACGTCGGGCGGCATCCCGTGACCGTCATCGGCGACCGTCACGCAGACGTAGCCCGCAGGCGCGCGTGCAACTTCGCCTCCCTCCACGTCGTCGACCCTGGCGTAGCCGGCCGAAAGGGACAGTGCGCCGCCATTGGGCATCGCGTCACGCGCGTTGATCGCGAAGTTGAGCATCATCTGCTCGAGCTTGGCACCGTCACCAAGCACCAGCGGTAGCTCGCGCCCGGCATCGACGTCGATGGTGATGCTTTCCGGGATGACACGCCGTAGCAACCGCCGCAGCTGTCTGAGCATGTCGTTGAGGTCCACCTCGGTCTTCACGATCCGCCGGTGTTGGCCCACGGTCAGCAACTGCTTGACGAGATCTTCGCTCTGGTCGGCGGCCCTCTCGACGTCGTTCAAGTACTCCAACATCTCGGAGTTGCCCCGGCTGGCCTGTTTGGCGAACTGGGTGTTCACCTTGATGGCCAGCAGGAGGTTGTTGAAATCATGGGCTATCCCGCCCGCGAGCTGGCCGATGGCCTCCATCTTCTGTGCGGCGAGAAGCTGGGCCTCGAGCCTGCGTTGGTCAGTGACGTCTCGAGCGGAAGCCATGATCTGGCGCCCTTCGAGGTCGGGAACCGCCGACCACGAAAGCGTCCGGTAGCTGCCGTTCTTGCACCGGTAGCGATTCTCATAGCCGGCGACCTGCGCGCCCTCCATGAGACGGCCCATCTCGGCACGTGTGGCGTCCCGGTCCTCGGCATGAATGAACTCGAAGAACGGCTGATGGGTCAGTTCTGAGTGGGTCCAGCCAAGCGTTTGCTCGAAGCTGACGTTCACGTCCAGGAAGTAGCCCTCGAAGGACGCGACACACATGAGGTCTTTGGAGGTCCGCCAAAACCGGTCGCGCTGGAGAATGGCCTGCCGAAATTCGGTGACGTCTCGGGCGATCACGAGCACACCCGTGACGTCGCCGCCCTCGATGAAGGTGGAGACCTGCGATTGCCAGAACGAGACCCCTCCAGGATGCTCGTAGGTGACCTCGTAGCTGTCCGGGTTTCCTGTGCTCAACACCCGCTCGAAGCACGAGCGCATCGTGGCATGCTGGGGCTCGGGCACATACTGGTAGACCGTGGTCCCGATGACCTGCTCGACGGTCAGCCCCGGAGCGGTCCGGCTGATCCACCGGATATGCCCAAGGGGGTCCAGCACCATGATGGAGTCGCGGCTTCCCATCGCGATCGAGCGCAGGATCGGATGGTCACCGATGGTACGGTAATCGTGCGTCAACGGGCGGTTGCCCCCTGCCGAGGTGGGTTTTGGTGAACTGTCCCTCTGTAGGTGGATTATACCACACAGTTGCTGTTGAATTCGAAACTTATGGTGCCGGGAGCGTGGTCGTTTTCTCTCCGCCCGTGCCTGCGGGTTGAATATCGAAACGCATTTGGCCGGCTATTTGACCCAGACCAGCATGGACTCGACGTCGACGCCGCCCGAAGCACGGACGCCGATGAAGCGGCCACCGAACGCGTCGCGGCGTTTCTTGCCGCTGGCTTTGGGCTGCTTTGGCTTCTTGGGCTTCTTCTTGGCCAGTCCAAGCACCTTCAAGAGGCGCTTGGACTCGGGCAGCTTGGCCTTGCCGAGCATCTTGGTGGCGGTCTTGCGGCGCCCCTGCAGGTAGTTCACCACGCCCAGCCCGTGCCGCGCCTGCTTGCGCATCTTCTTGTCGGCCTCGAGGCGGCGATAGATGAGCTCGGCCTTGGCGTACTGCTTCTCGATGACCTTGATGTTGGCGAGGTTGTACTGGACGTCACCCCGCTCGGGGTCACGCTGTACACCCTTGCGGAAGTAGCGGCCCGCCTCGTCGACCATGCCCCGCTCGGCCAGACGGACGCCAATAGCATTCAGCTCGCCGAGCTTGGAGACGGTGTCGGGCTTCGGAGTTGCACCTACATCAGCGCCTGCTGACGCCTCCGCCGCCTTCATCTTGGCTGCGCCAGCATCGACCCGCGCCTGGAGCGCGCCTTGGTCCGCCTTGACCTGTGCCTTGCTGGGCAGACCGGCGAATGGTGCGAAGCTGCGCCAAGCCTTGGTGATCTCGACCTCGCCATACGGCTTGGTGCCGCGGTGTCGCCCCACCTCGGCCATACCTGCCAGCACTGCCTCGGCGAAGCTCGCGCCAACCTTGGTCACCTCGACCGGTACCCAAGCGGTGCCGTAACGCTCGATGAGGCCTTTCGGGTCCAGCCCCAGCCGGGCCTTGGCCTTGGCCATCGACACACCCGTGTCAGCCGCCACGAAGATGTGGCCTGGCGTCAGCACGAACAGTGCCTGGTTGCCCTGCGAGTGCAACAGCGACGCATACAGGGCCGAAAGGTCGTCACAGTCGCCGGCTTTACGGTTCAGCGTCTCCTGCGGATAGGCCACAGAGTCAACGGGGCTCTTGCCATATGGGTTCTCGGCGTCCTTGACGTATCTGATGGGCAGCGATGCCATGGCCTCGAAGAGAAGCATCGACGTGTGCAGCGCCCTGGGAAACGTCTTCGGGACCGAGACGCCGCTGCGCAGCGCCGAGGCTGCGAACGTCTCCATAGCCGGCGCCTTGTGGGTCACAAAGGCGGCCATGCTCTCGGGCACGCCCCAGTCGATGGCGTTCTTGTCGAAGATGACGAGCGACTGGGTGAACGCGTCACTGACCTCGCCCTTGCCGTTGTCATAGGACAGCACGATGTCCGCCCGGGCCGGCGTGTTCTGGGTAATCCCCAGCACGCGCATGCGGTCGAGTACCATCGTGATGGGAATGGTCGCCGTCGCGCCAGGCATGATGTCGCGCGACCGAATGACGCTCGGGGCGTCGGCCACCGTCGGGATGGAGACTCGCAGCCGCACATTGGCCATCGGCGTCTTGCCGGGGTTCTGGACTCGGACCTGGCCGAACGGACGGTTGGCGTACAGCGACAACCGCGCGGGGTAGATGTTGGCCATGTCGACGCCCAGGACCCGCAACTTCGGCCCGCCACTTGGGTTGCCGCCCGCAGCCGCGGTCGAGCTTCCTGCCGCCGGACTGCCGAAGACGCCACGGTATTCACCGAGGTCCTTGCGCTTGAACAGCGTCTCGAACAGCCGTTTGTCCACGTCCCAAACCAGCTGCTTGGTGACGTCGATGAGCTCCGGCTCCGTCGCGAACTGGTTGGCGGCCACCACAGGCGCGCCGGTGTCGGCGCGATACACCGCCAACGCCAGACGGTACTTGGCGCCCGTCTGTTCCAACTTGCCCGCCACTACCAGGTCCGTGCCGGACGCCTTGGCAGCTGCCTTGGCCGCAGCGGGCTCTGCCCGAGCGGCGAGCTGCGGGCGCTTGCCCTTCTTGGGCAGTGCCACAGACAGGTACTTGGAGTTGTACATCTCCGTCTCGAACACTTCCGGCAGCGTGGAGCCCAGCCAGTCGTGGCGCTTCTGCCCGGTCACGTTCTCGAACCGCGCGACGACGATTCTCCGTCCGGCCGGCTTGAACGTCGCGTGGATCGCCGTGCGCGACAGCGTCTTCACCGCCAGGCGGCCGTTCGACACCCGCTTGAGCGTGGAGGCCAGGTCGTACGCACTCAGGCCCTTCACCGTCAGGTCCAGCTTCGTCACGTTGCCGCTGACGAACTCCACGTCGACCTTCTCGATGCCCTTCGCGGCCATCAGCGTCTTCTTCAGCGTGTTGACGGCCTCCATCCCCGGGACGCCCGAGATGTGCAGCCCGACCTTGGACGTGCTTCCCTTCACGACGGTTTTGAGTGCGCCGAACATCTTCGTCGCGGCCTTGATACGAGCTGCGTCCGACGCGGTCAGTGGGTTCGTACCTGTGGCTGACGTCCGCGCCGTCTCGCTGGCCAGCACGACTCCCCGAGCGACGTCGATGGCCTTCATCGCCCAGCGGGCCGAGGCGGCCTTGAAGTGTGCCTGAATGCCGGCGTTGGGGATGTCTTCTTTGACCGTGTCGATGGTCCCGACGATCAAAATGTCGGTGTTCAGCGACGTCACCGCGCCATCGACCTTGCCACCCATGACCTTGTTGATGGCGATCCTGCTCCGCGCCTCATGGGTCTCGACGGCTTCGGTGACCTTCACGCCGGCGGCGGTCAGCAGCGCCGTCAGCTTCACCTCACCCATCCGCTGCGGAGTGGTCATGCCATCGCGGCTCTCTTTGAGCAGCACCATGACCCGCTGAGCGGCCAGGCCTTCCGTCGCCAGAGCTGCGACCAGGAGCAAGGGCACCAAGACATATCGCACTACCGTCATGTCGGCTCGCACGTCCCGAGGTTGCAGGTGTGGTCTTGGGGACATTCTTCATCGATCACACACTGCGGGCATACCTTCGGGTCGGTACAGACGCAGAGGCTGTCCTGACCGCGGGCTAGACAGCTGAAGCCCGGCCCCTGCGAGACTTCGCAGTCGAGCTGGCCGACGCAGCTGGCTCCGGTGCATTCCGCTGGCGAGACGCTGGTGTCGCAGAGCGAGCCGCTAGGGCAGTGGCAGCCTGCGGGGCCGCCGCACACTCCGACTCCATTGCCGACCAACACGCACTGTGCGCCGCCGGGGCACTGAGCACTTCCCGTGCACGTGTCGCAGCCCGTCTGGACCCCCGCGACGCTGTCGTCGCAGTCGCTCCCCCAGCTGCACGCCAGGCTGTAGTGGCCGTCGCTGTCGGCATCCTGGCAGCACTGAACGTCGCCGTTGTCGGCGACCAGGCAGCGGCCGTCGGCGCAGGTGCCGCAGCTCGCCGGCGCCGGTGCGCAGCCGCCCAGCTGAGCGGGCTCCTGGGTACCGAAGATGCAGGTCTCGCCGGCCTCGCAGGCGTTGCTGTGGGGGCAGGCCTGCAGGCAGCCTCCGGCCACGCAGCTCTCCCCGTCCGCACACATGTCAGGGTTCGTGCAGGGAGTCGCGCAGACGCCGACGGCGGTCAGGCAGATCGTTCCAGCGACACAGTCGGCGGTCGTGGCGCAGACGTCGACTGGCGGAGTCACCACGGTCTCGCACTCTTCGACGGGGCGAGCTTGGCAGGCCCCCCAGGCCCCATGGGCGCAGGCGCGCACACCGCAGGTGGTGCCCGCATCGGGGCCCGGGTCGCAGGCGGCCTCGAAGTTGTCGACGATGCCGTCGCAGTCGTCGTCGACCAGGTTGCAGACCTCCGGAGCGCCCGGGTAGATCGAGCCGATGTTGGCGGCGCAGTCGTCCGTGTTCGAGCCGTCGCCGTCGAGGTCATCGCCGGTCGACCAGGAGCCGTCGCCCACGGACTCTGCAGAGCCGCTGTCGAGAACGACAGAGACGGCGTAGGTCATGCTTGTTCCGGCAGGGAAGGGCACCATGTCCCGATAGGTCATCGCGCCCCCTGACCACGTCTCGTAGACGAGCGTGGCCGCCCCCGAGCCGATGGTCCGGTACAGCCGGTAGGCGGCGATGCCGGGGACCTCGAGCTTGGTCCAGCTGACCAACAGCGCGCCCTTGTCGTAGGAGACGCTGACGTCCGGGTCCAGCTGACCTGCATACGGACCGTTCGGGTCCAGCGGATGGGACCGCTCCGGGAGTTCGGTGCAACCGGCCAGGAGAAGGAGAGTTGTAAGTGCAATTGTAGGCTTCATGTTCTTCCCTCCTAGAAGCCCATGTTGAGCTGCAGGCCCGCGCCGTCGCGGCCTATCACGGGGGCCAGCTTCGGCACGCTGGGCACGACGACGTCCACCGCGCCGTCCCCTTCCGGCTCTTCAGTGGCCAGCGCCACCGCCGAGTAGATGATGAGGCTGGCCGCCACGCCGAACGCCACATAGGCGCCGATCTTCAGGCCGTTGCCCTGGTCGTTGAGCTCACCGGCGTAGCGGTAGTACTCGTCGCGGTCGGCCTGGTTGCCGGCCGTCTCGTAGTCACGAAGCGCCAGCGCCGAGTCGCCCAGCGCCTCCTCTCCGAAGCCGAATAGCAGGCCGCCGGCAACGCCCACCGCCAGCCCCGTCACCATCGCGGCGATGGGCCCGGCCCGGTTGGGCCCGCTGGCCGTGTCCTCGTCCTCTTTGTCGTCGCCCTTGTTCAGCGCGCTGTCCTTGATGACGAAGAGGCGGTCCTTGAGCACGCTGTTCTTGAACTCCTCGATGTCGGGCTTGTCCTTGAGCAGCGCCGCCAGCTCGTCCGGGCTCACCTGGTGCTCCAGGGTCTTGGCAATGGAGCCCGCCAGCTTGGTCTGCAGCTTCAGCACGTCCTTCATCGGGCCCGTGACGCGTTCACTCAATACCACTGCGCCGCTGTCCACCTGAACCATCCGGGCGTTGATGCTGACCACGTCCGAGATGACCTGGTAGCTGCCTATGAGGACCACCCCGGCGCCGGCGAGTTTGCCCAGGTCCTGCGCCTTCTCGGGCGCCAGCACCTCGGTCAGCTTCCGCTCCTTCATGACCTTGGCCAGCATCGTCCGCTCGACCACCGGCAGGCCAATCTGCTTCATGTCGTTGGTCAGCGCCGTCGAGATGCCTTCGGCGAGCCAGGCGTCTTCCTTCTTGCCGGTGCTGTTCTGGAAGGGCGCCACGGCCAGACGCGTCTGGGCGTCCTCGTATGCCTTCTGCAACTCCTTGATGCGCCCGACGAAGTCTGGGGACTGCGCCATCGCCTCGCGGTAGGCCTTCTGCGCGGCCTCCTTGTCGCCCGACAGCATTTTCTCCCGCATCAGCGCCAGCTTCTCCAGCGCGGACACCGAGGCCGTGTTGGCACTCTTGACCTTGCGTTCTTCCGCGGCGCTGACCTTGGCGTATTTGCCGACGAGCAGCAGCGCGAGCTTTCGCTGCAGGGCGAAGAGGTCGCCGGTCGGGCCGTCCACGGAGCCCTGCTGCAGCACCTGACGCGACTTCACGTCCACCAGCCGACCGTCGATACGAATCGTCTCACCCTGCCGCTGGAAGCTGCCCACGACCAGCGCATCGGCCCCCAGTAGCTTGCCCAGCTTGGGGGCCGTCTTTGGGTCCAGAAGGTCCAGTTCGCCGAGTTTGACCTCGGCCATCAGCTTGCCCACCTGGCCACGCTCCAGGACGATCAGGCGCGACAGCCGCTGAAGGTCCGTGCTGAGCGCCTCCGGGATGCCCAGCTTGAGCCAATCGTCCTTGGGATTCTTGGTCGTATTGGCGAACCGCACGACGGCGATGCGCTTGGCATCCTTGGCTTTGGCATCGTCGCCCTTGCTGGGGTCCTTTCCCGCCAACCGCTGCGCGCGCCGCCGCGCCGCGTCGCGCAGGGCCTCGGCCTTGCGGTACTCCGCCGCCTCACCCTTGGCGTCGCCGGCCTTGCCGAGGGCCGCGCCCAGAGCCACATGGCTATCGGGGCACGCCGGGTCCAGAGCCACAGCGCCCTTGAGCTCCTTGACGGCCTGGTCGGTCTTGCCCGACGCCAGCAGCACCTTGCCGAACGCGAGCCGCGCCCGCAGGTACGCACCGTTCATGCCGAGCGCCGACTGCATGGCGGCCTTGGCCTGGGGCAGCTGGCCTTTCTCCAGCGCCAGAAGGCCACGAAGCAGATGCCGCTCGGGGAACTCCAGCCCGCCCTTCTTGCCAGCAAACTTTGCTGCTTGGTCCAGCGCCCGCTCGCCCAGGGACCAGGCCGCCAGGTTGTGCTGCGCCACGCTGTGCAGCTTGCTCTTGGCCGCGATACCCGACCACTGCGCCTTCGCAGCCGCGTCCTGACCACGTGCCATGGCTACGCCCAGGGCGACTTTCGCCCGCTCGTTTCGGGCGGCCAGCCCCTGCAGTCGGTTGATGGCCGCCTCGCGCTCGCCCAGCCGCATCTCCGCGATGGCCAGGTTCACCGCGGACTGCTGGTCGGTCGGCTTGGCCTTCAGCACCGCCTCGAACTGACCCTTGGCTTGGCCGTAGCGGCCGGCCCCAAGGTTGAATACCGCCGCGTTGTACAGCACCTGCATGTCGTTCGGCGCCAGCGCCAGCGCTTGCTGAAAGTGCTTGGCGGCCTCGTCGGTGGCCCCGCGCGCGGCGGCCCGGGTACCGACGTAGACCCGCGCCAGTGCCTTGCTTTCGGCCTGGGAGAGTTGGACGGTGAACCCGTAAGGCTCCACGTGATAGAGGTCGCGGGCGCACGCCGAGTAGCTCCGGTCCCAGCTGCTGCCACCCCCCTGGCCGCCCAGATACTCCGCCAGAATCGACGCTGATTTGGCCTTGTCGCCGAGCTCGTCGTGCAGTTTGGCGAGCCGGTAACGCAGCCCCTTGCGTGCCGGCTCCAGCTTGTAGGCTGCCGTCAGCGCCGAGACGGCCTGCTTCTTCTTGCCCATGCCCAACCACGCCTGCCCCAGCGTGTGGTGTCCGCCGGCATCGTTCGGCCGGACCTTGAGGCCCGTCTGAAGGTACTTCACCGCGGGTTTGTATTGCTTGGTGGCCACCATGGCCTGTCCCGCGGCCAGGTGTGCCTCGGCGTCATTGGACGCCAGCTTGGCGTTCTTGAAGGCGGCCACCGCCGCTCCCGGGTCGCCCGCCTTGGCCGCGGCCACCGCCAGGTGCCGGTAGGCGGTTCCGTACTGGCCCCCAGCGCGCTCACACACCTTGACGGTGGCAGGCCGCGGGGTCCCCTGGGTGCTGATGCGGCAGAACAGCCAGTCGCGCGGGCCCGCGGTAACCTTCACAGGAGCGCCCTTGGCAAGCGCTTTGGCCACCTTGTCCCAGCTTCCCTTCTGGGCATGTTTGGCGGCGCCCAACAACTGGTTGATGGACTTCAGCTCGCCCTTGGCGACGTCCAGCGCCTTGCGCTCCTTGTCAGCCACCCCCTGAGCCTTCTTGGCTGCGGCATCGGCCTTGGCGCTCTGAGCCCGCAGCTTCTTGATGACGTTGGGCGCTCCCTTGGAGATACGCTTCTTGAGGCGCTTGACCTTGCCCTTGCGCGCGCGCAGGTTGCCCTTGGCAGACGAGACGGCCGCTTTGGCGGCCCCAACGTCGCCCTTCTTCTTCTTCACCCGGCGCAGCTTGGCCTTGGCCTTCTTGACCTTCGCCGCCGCTTTGGGAACCGCGGCTTCTGCCTTGGGCAGCGCCTCGGTCGCCTTTTTCGCCGAAGACTCGAGCCTGTCGGCCTTCGCCGCCAGCTTCTTGGAGGCCTTGGCGCTCTTCGAACGGGCCTTTTCGGCCTTGCTCAGCGCGGCCTTGTGCTTGGCGACGACCTTCTGGGCCGAGGCCTTCGCCTTACCCATGTCGCCGACAATCTGGTCGGCGGTCGTGTCCTTCCACTCCTCGGCCGCCAGGGCCGATGTCGACCCCACCAGCAGGGCCGCCAACGTCACTACAGTGGATCTCATACGAGCAGCTTCCTTCACGCGAACATCCAAGGGGCGATAGATACGATGGTTCATGGGCAGGCGACCTCCTCGTAGACGAAGGCCGCGCCAGTGTTGTCGCCGTGGGTATCGTCCCATGGCACGCCGACCACGACGGTCTCCGCGGTCAGGTCGACGTCACGTCCGTAAAGCAGGCTCTCGGCATTCCCTTCAAACACCTGGAGCTCCTCCCACAAGGCCCCCACGAGCTTGAAGCGGTAGGCGGCACCGGATCCCGTGAAGGCGCCGCTGTAGCTCTGGGCGCCGACCGCCATGAGGTCGCCGGAGAGCGCCACGGAGATGCCAAACAGCGAGCCATCCTGAGGCGTCTGCGGGGTGATGAGCGCAGTCTGAGACCACGCTCCGCTTCCATTCTCGAAGACGAACACGCCCCCAGCGGCCACCCCAGCGACAGGTGCGTAGTCACGGGCTCCCACTGCGATTCGGCCTGCCTCCGCGGCGACGGAGGTCCCGTACCACGTGGCTGCTCCTCCCTGGAAGTCAGCGACGAGCTCCACGGGTGGACCAAACAGCCCGTTGGACCTCTCGTACACATATGCCCTCTTCTCTCCGCTGGCTGCGACTGCCAGGAGAGCGCCACTGAGGTCGATGTCGATGCCGAAGAAGCCCAACGACTGGCCGTTGGGGGAGTCGAGTGTCTGTTGATGCTCCCAGGCGGCGCCAGTCCAGCTGAACAGTTCGATGCGACCGGACTGGTTCACCGTCTCACCGTCAGCTTGCTTGTCGGCGACGGCGATCCAGTCGCCCGAGATCTTCACGACCTCGCCGAAGGAGAGAGCGTCCTCGGGGTCCGAGCTCTCCAGCGTGGCAACCTCGTTGGCCGTCGTTGCGGTAACATCAAACACGTGAACGGTGCCGATGTTGTTGTAGCTGCCAACATCATTGGACGGCGCACCCACCACCACGCGGGCCGTTCCACCGCCGAGGTCCGCGATATCGACACCGGTCCCGAAGGCTGAATCTTCGGTCGCATTGGGGAGGAGCTCGTGCCGGGCTGTCCAGACCCCGGGAGCGGTGCGTTGGTAGACGTGCGCTGAACCGAAGCCGCCGTTGCCCTCGTGCTGACCTGCGACCAGCCAATCGCCGTCGACCGCGACCACGCGCCCCATCCAGGATCCAGTCTCGTAGGGCGAGGTGTCCGTCAGCGTCTGCACGAGACCGACGGGAGCGAGCCCGCCATCGCATCCTCCTGCAAAGCAGGTGTCTCCCAGGGTGCAGGCTTCACCGTCGTCACATGGGGCGCCGTCATTGCCCGGTAGACCCTCGCACTGTCCGGTGGAGGCGTTGCACACCTCGACGGTGCATGGGTCTCCGTCATCGGCGCACCCCAGGGGAGTGTGCACGCAGCCCACGATGGGGTCGCAGCTATCCTGGGTGCATGGGTTGGAGTCATCGCAGCCGGCAGTGACCGTGTAGATGTAAGCCGCTCCCCGGCGCGTGCCGGTGTCATCCTCGTTGGCTGCGGCGAAGACGGCTGTCGTGCCATCCACCGCCACACTCTTGTCGCCGCCGGTGTTGCAGGCACCGGCGCCCTCCGGGTTGAGGCTCTGCCAGGTCTCCTGCCATGTCCACGTTCCCGTATTGGCGTATCGGTAGACGGCTCCGGTGTTGATTCCGCCAGGGAGCGAATCCCACCTCGCCGCTCCCACCAACAGCGTCGTGCCGTCCTCAGAGAGGGCGACTGTCTCACCAAAGTCGTCCCCGGAATCGCTATCGGCTGCGACGATGGTCTGTGGCGCGGCGGCAAAGGAAGTGTCGTAGACGAAGACCTGTTCGTTGCCTGGCGCGCCCACCACCAGGATGTTGGCGTTGGCCGCCAACGAGGACCCGAAAGCGTCGAACCCGACCGGGGATGGCGGGACGAGCGTGCCCTGCTCCGACCACCCCGGTCCCTGGAAACCGAACCGAAAAACAACACCTGGTAGATTCCCGTCCGGGTCCTGCCACGGGGCACCGACCGCGATCTCGGTGTCGTCGATGATGGCCACCGAGATGCCAAAGTCGGCCAGGTCGTCGAGGGCCGTTGTGGGAACGAGCTCGGTCAGACCGGGCTGGCCGAACGTGTAGACGTAGGCGCCGCCTATGGGCGTTCCTGTGGGCTGTTTCTTCGGGGCGCCGATGACCAGCATGGAGGCGTTCATCGCCAGGGCCTTGCCGAAGTGGGAAACCTGGGCCGGTCCATCCAAGGTGGTAGGGGAGCTCCAGGCGCTTCCGTCGTACGTGTAGATGTGGACCGCTCCGTCGGCGTCGTTGGTGCCAAACGCGCCCACAGCAACGCGCACCTGCCCCCCACCCAGGTCGTGGACGGCCACAGCGTTTCCGAACTTCATCAGAATTACCGGCGTCGGAGGCTCCAGCGAATGGAACAGCTCCCAGATGCCCATCGTACGGCGGAAGACTGAGACCATGCCGGAGGAGCCGATGGTGCCGCCACCAGCATCGAAGTCGGGGCTTCCCACCACCATCCAGTCACCGTCGATGTCCACCGCGAAGCCGAAGTCTTCATTGTTCTGCGTGCCCTCGAACCGGGCGAGGGCGCCCCATGCAGGAGCGCTCGAAGCCAAACAGCTTCCACCCTGGCACGAGCTGGAAACGGTGCACGCGTTGCCGTCGTCACAAGGGTCGTCGTCGGCCGCAGGGGTCGACGTGCAATCGCCCGAGCCGCTGTCGCAAGCGCTTGTGGTGCAGGCGTCGCCGTCGTCGCAGACCTTCTGGGGGAACTGGCAGCCCAACATGGAGTCGCAGGCCGCGACCGTACATGGGTCAGTGTCAGCGCAGTCGTAGAGCAGGTCCCAGACATAGACGCCGCCAATGGACGCAGCGCCGTTGCTGTCCTGGGGCGCCCCACCGATGACGGTTCCGCCAGAGACCCCGACGCGGTATCGGCCGATGAAGTCGCTGGTGGTCCACTGCTTCACCAGCGTCAGTCCGCTTGCGGCCACCGTGTAGTAGCTGATCTGGCCGCTTCCGAAGGGGTGGTACTGGGCGCCGACCACCAGGTCGTTGCCTTCCATGTCGATGGAGATACCCAGGTAGGCGGACTCATCGGGTGAGTCTCCTTCCACAAAGGCGAGCTCTTCCCACGTGGTCGCCGGCTTGTGCCAGACGTAGAAGGCCCCCAGGTCGTTGCCACTGTACTGCGGTGCACCGGCCGCCACGACGCCGTTGGATACGGCTACGGAGGCGCCGACCTCCTGCTCACCGACCTCGGTTGTCGGCTCGAGTGTCGCCTCGCTGTTCCAGCTGGAGCCGTCGTATCGGAAGACGAACACGCCGCCGCGGTTGTCCAGCCCGCCATCCTTAAGCTCGGGGGCGCCGACCGCGAGCAGGTCACCGTCGATGTCGACAGCTGCCCCGAACCTCACATAGTCGACCCCAGGCGCGACCAGCGCCGAGCCGAACTGCATCCACTGATCGCCGGAGCGCTCGAAGACGTAGGCCGCGCCCGTGGCTGTGGCTCCCGAGGCGCCCACCACGAGCCAGTTCCCGCTGAGGGCGACCGAGGCGCCGAACCGGTCGCTGGCCGACGGAGCCGGGTTGTCGACGACTTCCTCGACGAAGCTGCCGTCGGCAGCCAGTCGGAAGAACCGTACCTGCCCCGCGGTGCTGGTGACCGCGCTGGAATCACGCAGACCGATCGCGACCCAGACGTCGCCATTGTCCGCCTGGATGGCCATGGATTCGGTGTAGAAGACGAACGACTCGCTGCTGCCGTTGGGCAATGCTGAGTGGTACTCCCAGGCCCCCGAGGTCTTCGAGAAGACATGGTAGAAGCCGACGCCGCCATTGGTCTCGGGCTCTGCCACCACCATCCAGTCTCCGTCGATGGCCACGTCGTCGCCAAAGTCATACGGGCCCGGGGCGGGCGAGATGAGCTTCTGCTCGTGCCACGGGTCGTTGCTCGTGGCGCACACGCCGCCGGTGCAGACCGCGGTCGTGACGCAGGGGTTGCCGTCGTCGCATGGGGTGGTGTCAGGGAGGAAGGTGACGGTGCACCCGAAGTCGACGTCGCATTCGTCCTCGGTACATGGGTCACCGTCGTCGCAGACCACGTCCGTGTAGACGCAGCCGTTGGCGAGGTCGCAGGCATCGATGGTGCAGGGGTCACCGTCGTCACAGTCGCCCAGCACCTGCGTCGGGAAGACTCGACCCTGTCCGGCCCCATCGTCGGGCGCACCGATGAGGGCCAGGGCGTTGTCCACGTCGACGTCCAGCGTGCCGACGCCACCCGATGTGCTGTAGGTGCCCACCAGATGGGTGCTGCCGCCGCTGCGCTCGAAGATATAGGCGTCATGGTTGAACGAGGCAGCGACGATGATGTTGCCGTCGACGGCGACCTGGATACCAAAGCGGAAGTTGCTGCCCGGGTTGGGTGAGGCGAACTTGTCGACTTGGGCCCAGGCTCCCGGCGCGCTGGCCTCGAAGATGTAGACTCGGCCCTCGGGGTTGGCACCACTATCCGTCGGGTCTCCGACGACCGCCCGGTCACCGTCGATACCAACGGAGTTGCCGAATTTGGAAGCGCCGTCTCCAGACAGTTCTGCCGGCGAGCCATAGGTCGAGCCGCTTCGCTCATAGATCCAGGCCAGACCGTCGCCGCCCCCGGCCGCGAATGCTGCGACGATCATCCGCGGTCCGGCCATGTCCAACGCCCCGCCATACTGGTCGCCGGTCGTCGGTATGGGAGCATTGAGCTCGCCCGCTGGGGTCCACAGGCTCGTCCCGGCATCCCAGGAATAGAGGTGAACCTTGCCGGCGCCCGTCACGCCCCCAACCGTGTCGCCGGCAGCGCCGACCGCCATCCAGCCGTCGCCCGACAGAGCCACGGCGATGCCGAAGCGGTCGTTGTCTCCGGGCTCCGGGTTGTCGATGATCTGCTCGGTCCAGCTCCCATCGGCCGGGTCGCGCAGGAAGTAGTAGGCGGTCCCGGTGTTGTTGAAGCCGACGTCGGTCGACCGTGTGCCCACCAGCACACCGACGACTCCGGCGCCCTTGTCTTCGATAGCGACCTTGTCACCAAAGCGCTGGGTCGATGTGGCGCTGGTGGTGAAGTTGGCCTGGCGCACCCAGGCACCTTGGACCAGGCGGTAGACATGGACCTGACCGATGTCGAGTTGATGCCGCTCCTGACCGACCACCATCCATTCGCCGTCGATCGCGACTGCCGAGCCGAACTCCGCGTTGGTCTCCAGCAACGGGTCGGCCAGAATCGGCATGGCGCTCCAGTTCGCGGGCGTTGCGTCACATACGCCGCCGGTACACACCTCGCCGGTGGTGCACAGGTTGCCGTCCTCGCAGGCCTCGTTGTCGCCAACCGGCGTGAAGACACACCCGGCGCTGGTGTCACAGGTGTTCGTCGTGCAGGCGTTGCCGTCGTCGCACACCACTGGAGTGCTTTCACAGCCCACGCCCGCGTTGCAGCTGTCAGCGGTACAGGCGTCGCCGTCGTCGCACAGGGGCGGCGGCGGGTCGAGCACGTAGGCGGCGGCATCCTGGTCGGCCAGGCCTGTGGCGAAGCGCGGCCCGTCGTTGGTCACGCTGCGCATCCCCCACTGGTCGTTGGATGCGTTGGCGATGGTCTCTGCGAACGCCCACGCGTTGCCGTCGAACTCGAAGCGCATTGCGCCGGCGGGACCGGGGACGTAGATGACGTCGGTGTGGGTCGCTAGCCCGTAGCCGCCCCATAGGTCGAAGAAGGCGGGCGCCGGGCTCCATAGCGGAGCGCCGGCCGACCAGCTGTTGCCGTCATGGGTCAGGACGTAGATGGCGCCCTGGTTCAAGCCTTCCCCGCCGTCGAGCCAGGGACCAGAGGCGACGATCCTGGTCGCACTGAGGGCGACGTGCTGTCCGAAGCGCTCGGTGTCGCTGCTGCCCGCAGGGCTGGCGATCTCCTGGACATGCCCCCAGCTGCTCCCGTCGTGCTCGAAGACGTGGACGGCGCCCTGGCTGCTTGTGGCACCATCCTCGCCGGTGACGAGACGGTCGCCGAGCAGCCCGATGCTGGCGCCAAAGATGCCGCTGGCTTCTGGCGTCGGGGCGACCAACGTCTGCTCCTCGAGCCAGTTGCCGGCCTGGCGCTCGTACATGACGACCTTGCCCGAGTCCGACAGCGAGGATGCGTCGCTCAGTGGTGCGCCCGCTGCGAGCCAGTCTCCGGAGCGCACGAGCTGTGTGCCGAGTCGCTCATCAGCCTCCGCGCCCGAGGCAATGACTGACGAGCTCCACGCCTTGGTGCCCGGGTCCAGGTCGAAGTGATAGACGCGCCCCACGGCGCTAAGGCTCGCCGAGTCCCACAGCGGGTCGGACACCTGGAGTTCGGCGTCGCCGCCACTCAGGTCGGTAATGACTACGGACTTCCCGAAGTCGGCCGCCTGAGAATCGGGGTCGGAGACTTCTGAATGGAACGTCCAGGTCCCGTTGACGCGCTCGAAGACCGTCACGGTGTTGAGGCTGTCGTTGCCTGAAGCCAGCCAGTTGCCGTGCAGCGAAACGCTGCGGCCGTTGGTTCCGTCGGTAGCAGGGGCCAGCAGCTTGGTGGCGGACCACGTCAGGCCCGAGTCGCAACTGCCATCCTGACAGGTGGCGTTGGTGCAGGGGTTCCCATCGTCGCACGCGGCACCCTCGTCAGGCGTGTTCTGGCATCCCGAAGCCGGGTCGCAGGTGTCCGCGGTGCAGGCGTTGCCGTCGTCACAGTTGATCGCGGTGTTCTGACACCCGGTCTGTGGGTCGCACATGTCGACGGTGCAAGGGTCGGAGTCATCGCAATCACCGATGTACTGGCTCGTCAGGACCGCGCCGATATTGCCGCTGCCGAGGTCGTATACAGCAGCTCCGCGATAGACATCGCCGCCGGAGATGGCCGCCCAGATCTGTCCGTCGCCCCGCCACTCCTGGCTGTTGCTCCAGCTGGTCCCGGAGCGCTCGAATCGGGCTACGAGTCCGTCGAACGACGCGCCTCCTTCGCCACCGGCCACCATGACCTCGCCCTCGACGCTGATCGCGCGTCCCAGGAAATCGAACTCTCCGGGCGACTGAGCGGTGACGACGTCCTCTTCGCTCCATGTCCCCTGGTCCCGGGTGAACAGGAACGCGGCTCCCTGCGCGTTGGCCTGGTCGTCGTAGCCCGGAGCCCCAATGGCGAGGGTGTTGCCATCGAGGGCGACGGAGAAGCCGAACTGGTCGCCAGCACCGCCGACCGACGGGGAGAGCTCCTGCACGGGGTCCCAGCCGTCCAGACCAAAGCCGAAGATATGCACCCGGCCCTGTCCTTCGTCGTTGGTGGCGCCCACGGCAAGAGTCAGCCCCTCTCCAGCGACGCTCTGGCCGAACTCGTCCGAGGCCGAGACGCCGAGCAACGGGCTGCCCGATGTCGGAAGCCACAGCCCGCCCGGCTTCTCGAGCATGTGCACGACGCCCTCCTGGCTGGCGCCAGCGCCGGTGGCTCCGACCGCGAGCCAGCCATCGAACAGCGCGACGGACTTGCCGAACTCGTGGTTGGCGCCGTCGGTCGGGTTGGCGACGACGTCGGTGGTGAACGACGAGCTGCCATCGGGGCGTTCGTAGACGTAGATGACTCCGGAGTTGGTGTTCGTCGGCGAGTCGGCGTAGGGGTCGGTGACCACGACCCGCACACCGCCACCGCCGAGGTCCAGGACCGCCATGGCGTACCCGTAGAACTCGTTGAGCGGAGTCGGTGGGGGCTCGAACTGTGCGACGTGCTCCCAATCTCCAGACGCCTTCGAGTACAGCTGAACGCCTTGATAAGGGGCGATGGAAGCGTCGTCGGTGACCAGGAAGTCGCCGTCGACCGCGAGCACGTATCCGAAGCCTCCCGTGCCGGGGTTCGGCGACGTGATGGTGACATCGTTGGTTGTGTTGGCCGAGGGCGAGGTGCAGGAGCCACCGCTACACGTCGCCGTGTCGGTGCATGGGTCTCCGTCGTCGCAGGTGGTGCCCTCGTTGGCGGGCGCATCGGTGCAAGCGCCGGTCCCGGAGTCACAGGCGAACGTCACGCAGTCAGAGCCCGCGGGGCAGACGACGGGTGTGGTCCCACAGCCGGTTGCGAGGTCGCAAAAATCGACGCTACACAGGTCACCGTCCGAGCACCCGCCCACCAGCTGGTGGACGTACACCGCGCCAGGGAAGTCGAACGTCGTCGGGTTCTGAAAGTACCCCGCGCCCATGACCAGCTCGGTCCCCTCCAACGCGACGGCCCCAAGCTCGGCACCCACGGTCGTCTGGATCTTGTGGGTCTCTACCCAGCTGGAGCCGTTGTTGACGAAGTGGTACACGGCGCCATCGTTGTTGAAGACGCCATCGGCGTCCGGGGCCCCCACGACGATCTGGTCGCCATCGATGTCGACAAAGGCGCCGAATCCATCGTTGTTGCCGCCGTCGGAGCTGATGAGCTTGTCGGCTTTGGTCCAGCTGCCCGTCTGATTCTCGAAGACGTAGACCACCCCCTGGTTCGAGCCCGGGGCGTCGGCGTTCTCGGCGCCCACCACGATCCGGCCCGTGTCCAACGCGATGGCTGCACCAAAGCGTTCCTGGTCGCCGTTGTTGTCGTCACCGGCCAGCGAGGCAACAAGGTTCCAGTCGCTGCCGTCGAAGTCATACACAAAGGCGGCGCCTGCGTTGTTGACCGAGGTATCCACCCCAGGGCCACCCACCACCAGCGTCGCGCCCTCGAGGGCCAGGCTGTAACCAAACTCATCGTTGTTGGCGCCCTCTGCCCGGGCGAGGTGCCCATGGGCCTGCCAGTCGGAGCCGTCGTGCTGGTAGAGGTACACGACGCCCGTGTTGTTCTCGGCCGTCTCCGACGCGCCCAGGGCGCCGACTGCCAGCCAATCTCCCGACCACGCGACGGCGTCGCCGAATTGGTCATTGTCGTCGGCACTTGGATTGTCGATGCGAACGACCGGAGCCCAGCCCCCAACGGGGTCGTACTCGTGGACAAAGACGGCGCCGAACCAATTGTCCGCTCCAGGCGCGCCCACAGCGACACCAACTCCGCCACCGCCGAGGTCGCGAACGGCGAGGCCATTTCCGAAGAACTCAAATCCGTCGATGTCCGCGGAGGTGAGCCGGGTGTGGAAGGTCCAGGTCTCACCGACCTTCTGGAAGACCTCCACGGCACCGGCATCGGCAACGGGGCCGTCGCCATAGATCTCGGTGACGGCGAGCCAGTTCCCGTCCCGCGCGACGCGGTAGCCGAAGACAGCGAAGTCCTTCTCGACCTGAGCGGTGAGCTGTTGGGTCTCCGAGAAGAGGTTTGCGGTGGTGCATTGTCCACCGCTACAGGTGGAATTCGTGCTGCAAGCGATGCCGTCTTCGCAGTTGTCCCCTTCGTTGAGGGCGCTGATGGCACAGTGTCCGGTGCCCTCGTCGCACTCGAAAATATGGCAGTCGCTGTCGACGCCAGTGCACGTCACTGGGGTTCCGACACAGCCGGCCCCCGTCGGGTCGCAGCTGTCGATGGTGCACAGGCTGCCGTCGTCGCAGCCGCCGGTGATGGCGTAGACATAGACGGCACCGTTGACGCCGTTCTCCCACGGGGCTGCGACCAGGAGCGTAGCACCGTCGAAGGCGTTCTCACCGATCTCCTCGCCGGCCGGCGGGGCCAGCGTGGCTCGTTGGGACCATTGAGCGGCCAGCCGTTCGTAGAGGTAGACCGCGCCGTCATTGGAGGCGCCTGCGCCCGTCGAGCCCACCAACAGCCGGCTGCCGTCCAGCGACAGATGGGAGCCGAAGCGGTTGAAGGCGCTCGCTTCCGGATCAGCGAGGATCTGGTAGCGGACCCAGCTCCCGGCGATCTGTTCGAACAGGTAGGTGCGGCCCGACTGGTTGGCGACTGCGCTGTACGACGGCGCCCCGATAGCGATGCGGCCCCCCGAGATGGCGACAGCTTCACCGAAGTCCTCGTCGTTGCCGTCCGCGTTCAGTGTCGCCGACAGGGTCGCCCCGGTCCCGGCCGTCAGCGTATACACGAACGCGGCACCGGCGCTGTCGTCGCGCGCACCCACCACCAGCGTGTTGCCGTCGATAGCGACGGACGTACCGAACAGCGCGAACCCCTGACCGTTTGTCAGTGTGGAGCGGACTTCCCACTGCCCGGCTACACGCTCGTAGACGACGACCAGTCCCGTCGAGCCAGCGTGCTGCCGCGCGCCAATGGCCGCCCACGTGTCGGTCATCGTGATGGCGGCGCCCCAGTAGTCGGCGTCACCGATCTCGAGCGGGTTGGCGATCATTTCCTCGTCGGTCCACTGACCCGTCCCAGCGTCGTACTCCCGGTAGTACGCTTTACCCGGCGAGTCGAAGTGCGCGGTGCCCGAGGTGATGCCCACGACGCCGCCTCCCAGGTCGGCGATGGCGAGACCGCTGCCGTGCCGGTCGTCCTCCTCGCCGTCGCTCGGGTAGAACACGTCGACGTAGGTCCATGCCCCGGCGACCCGCTGATACAGGTGCACCGCGCCGACGGCGGGAATCCCTCCGAAGTTGGGGGCTTCATACTCCGCGACGGCCATCCAGTCTCCGTCGACCTCCACCCGATGCCCGAACACCCCACCCTGGGGCGTCGGCGGGTTCAGCTTGGACACCGACTCCCACACGGTGACGCCGCCTCCAACGCAGGCTCCACCAGCACACTGTTCACCGGTGGTGCAAGCATTGCCGTCGTCACAGCTGGTCGCGTCAGTCAGCGGCGTCTGAATGCATCCGATGGCCGAGTCGCAGGTGTGGGTCGTGCAGCTGTCGCCGTCGTCGCAGTTCACCGCCTGAGTCGCGCACGCGACGCCGTCGCAGTAGTCCAGGGTGCAGGCATCGCCGTCATTGCACCCCGTCGTGGCGACACATTGGCCGTCCTGACACTCGCTCTCGGTGCATCCCACACCGTCGTCACACGCCGTGGTGTCGGGCTGGTCGCTGAACACACATCCGGTGGTCGTGTCACACGTGTCGGTGGTGCAGTCGTTGCCGTCATCACAGACGATGGGGTCGTTCTGACAGACGCCGTCGACGTCGCAGCCGTCGGTCGTGCAGGCGTCGCCGTCGTCGCAGGCGTCGGGGTTCACGGTGCCTGCGCAGCCTCCACCCGACTGACATTGGTCATCGTCGGTGCAAGCGCTGCCGTCGTCGCACCCGGCGCCGACCAGTGGGGAGTACAGGCAATCGCCGAGGAGACAGTCGGTATCCGTGCAGGGGTTGCTGTCGTCACACGCAAGGGGAGGTCCCGGCACACAGTTGCCCAGCTGACAGGTGTCGTTGTCCGTGCAGCCGTCACCGTCGTCGCAGGCCGAACCGTTGTCGAGGTCGTTGAAAACACAGCCCCCCTGGTCATCGCAGCCATCGGTCGTGCATGGGTTGTTGTCGTTGCACGTTGCGCCGGTGCCGGCGCAGACGCCGTCAGTGCAGGTATCGTTCGACGTGCAAGCGTCGCCATCGTCGCAGCTGGCGCCCGTGTTGGGCGCGACAACGCAGCCAGTGCCGGCTTGGCAGCTGTCGTCCGTACAGGGGTCGCTGTCGTCGCAGTCCACGGCGGTGCCCTGACAGACACCCGCGAGGCATGCCTCGTTCTCGCTGCACGGGTCGTTGTCGTCGCAGCTCGTGCCATCGTCGAGCGGAGTGGTTTCGCAGCCCGTCGCGGTGCACGTCCCCAACTCGCAGGCGCCGCCCTGGCACGCGCCGTCGTCGGGGGTGTTGGTGCACCCAGTGGTTCCATTGCAGTTATCTACGGTGCAGGGAATCCCGTCGTCACAGCTGACCTGGTCGACGATGCAGCCCTGGGTCGGGTCGCAGCCCGCGCTACTGCACGCATCGCCGCCAGGGCAGGCCGAGGGAAGAAGGTCGTAGCAGGCGCTCGCGGCGTCGCAGCTCTGAGCACCCCAGACGTCCAGCGCCGTGAGGAAGCCGTCATCGTCGGAGTGCCCTACCGCCACGAGCTTCTGGGGTGCATCTGTCACCAGAACACCCACCAGGCTGGCGCCCTGGGTCTGGGTCCACTGCAGCTGACCGTCGCCGTTGAGCTGCGCGACGAAGCCGCCGCCCCCATCCTGGCCGCTGACCGCGTAGCCGTAGGACTCGGTGGCCGCGATACCCAGGGCGGCGGGCTCACCGCCGGTGTTGCCGGTACCGATCGTGACCTGCCAGTCGATGGCGCTGCCGTCCTCGGGCAGCTGCGCGGCGGTCGGGGCGTTGGTGCCGGCGCCCGCCACGACCACCTTGCCGCCGCGCCAGAGCACCGCCGACAGTTCGGCGGTGTTGGCAATCGTCTCGTCCCAATCGACACCTGCGGCGTTGCGCAGCTGGCCGATCCAGCCCTGCTTGCCGTTGCCCGCGTCGGTCCACCCAGCCGCGTAGATGGTGGCGTTGTTCAGCGCGATGGCGTTGATGCGGCCTTCGCCGGGGACGGTCCAGGTGTCCGTAAGCGTGGCGCCGCCTAGCGGGTCGGCGTCGAACACCCGAACCACCGGTGCGGTGCCGTCCCAGCCGCCGGCGTATAGCGTCCCGTTGTTGAAGGCGACGGAAGTGATGCCTCCCGAGCCCTTCCAATCCCAGAGCTGATTGCCGTCGATATCCAGCGCGAGGAGCCAGCTCTCCGCGCCAGCGACGCCGCCGACGACGACATGCTCGCCCAAGCGCGTGATGGCGAGACCCAGCTCGCTGATCGCGGTCCCGTAGTTCCGAGCCCAGCGCAGCCCACCGTCGCGGTTGGTGCGTGCCACCCAAAGGTCCCAGCCGCCGGCGCCATTGGACGACGTCGCGCCCGCCAGCATCAGGTCGCCATCGGCGAGCTCGACCGCCGCCGACCAACGGTCCGCGACGGGGCCGCCGTACGTCTGCGTGCCCAGACGCTGGGTCACCTGGCAGACGCCGGGCCACACGCACGCTGCTCGCTCGCAGGCTTGGTTTCCGGTGGTTCCGCAGTCGGCGTCGCTCGTGCACTCCGGGACCCAAACGTCGCCCGTCGCTGTACCGCTGTCGGTGGCATCGCTGGTGTCGGTCGTGACATCGACCGTCGGCGCGTCCACGACCCCGTCACCGAGCGGCGTGTCGATCGAGACGTCGGCAGCCACCGTGTCGCTCCTGCCGTCGGGAGCGACGGTGTCGCCGCCGCCCTGGTCGGCAATGACCGAGGCATCGGGGATTCCAGTGTTGCCACCCGTGATCACAGGCGGCTCGGGGCAACCCGCCAACGCGAGCGCCGTGAGGAACGGAATCGCTGCCCTCATGGGCACACCTCATAGTGATAGGAGCCGCCATCGCCATTGTCGCTGATGTCCTCGGCAGGCGCTCCGACGACCAACGTGCCAGCGTCATAGGCGCAGGAGAACCCGAACAAGCCCTCGGTGGTGCTACCCACGCCAAACGGCGACTCGATGGTCGGGCCCGTCCAGCTTGGACCGAACGGTCCTCCCCCGCCTGACTGCGTCAGGATGTGAATCAAACCCGTCTCCGCGGAGGTGCTGTCTTCCTGATTGGGAGCTCCGACAAAGAGCGTGTCGCCGGCGACCGCGACGGACATGCCGAATTGGCCGTTTGTCTCCGTGCCCTCCACCCGGCCAATTTCCGCCCAGGGCGCACCCTCGAAGATGAGCACAGCGCCCGTCTGTGGACCGCCCGCGAACGACGCGAACGGCGCGCCCACCGCGATGCGCGTACCGTCGGTCGCCACGGAAGTCCCGAGGGCGGACTGGCTTACGATGAGCGGATCCATCGTTTGAGCACCAAGAATGGCCTTCTCTTCCCATGTCGCGTCCAGGCTCGGCCCGAAGACGTAGGCCCCACCCGTGTTGAAGTCCCTACCGGGCGCACCCACCACCAGGAGGTCGTTGTCGATGGCCAGCGCGGCGCCGAATGTGTTCTTGAAGAAGCCCGTCGACGGGTCGCTGGCACCGAACCAGCCGACCATCGTGTAGCCCATCAGGTAGGCGTCCAACTGATGCACGATGCCGTTATCGCCGTCGTAGTTGGCATCGGCCTTGGGCTCGCCGACGAAGACGGAACCGTCGTCGATGGCCACGGCCGCACCGAACTCTCCTCCATCGGAGGGATGGTCGGGCGACAGTTCGACCTGGTCGACCCAGTTCATCCCCGAGTCCGGGTCGTGCAGGAAGATGAACACCGCGCCCGAGTTCGCCACGCCAGAGAGGTCCGAGCCTGGCGCTCCGACCACGACATGAACGACTCCGAAGCCCTGGTCCTCGATGTCCACCGCAGCGCCGAAGAACGAATTGGCAGCTTCGTAGCTGGGTATGAGCGTCGTCTGGTAGGTCCAGGTACCGGACTCCTTACGGTAGATGAGGGCCGCTCCCACGTTCGCCAGTGAGCCACTCTGGGTGCTGGCGCCAGGCTGGCCCACGACCATCCAGTCCCCGTCCACGGCGACGGAGATTCCCAGCTCGCCCGGCGAGTCCAGCGGCGGCTCCTGGTCCTCGACGTAGCCGGCCCAGCTGAGTCCACCGCCGCTCGACGCGCCCGCACATTGGCCGGCAGCATCACAGACATCGTTGGACGTGCACGAGTCGCCGTCGTCACAGGCCAACCCCTCGGTGAGGACGTTGGAGCATTGCCCGGTCGCGGGGTCGCAGGCGTCGAGCGTGCAGTCGTCCCCGTCGTCGCAATCGACGGCGGTGCCGCCCTCGCAGTCGCCTTCAAAGCAGGTCGTACCACTCGTACAGCCGTCCCCGTCGTCGCAGGATGCCGTGTTGAAGGACGGAATGCAGCCACCGTCCGGTTGACTGCAGAGGTCGTCGGTGCACACGTTGACGTCATCGCCGCAGTTCAGGCTGCCCGCGCCCGAGGTACAGGTGCCGGCCAGGCAGGAGTCGCCGGTCGAGCATGCAGCACCATCGTTGCATGGCGCGCCGTCGGCCTTGGTCAGAGGTGTGCAGCCAGACACGTCGTCACACGTGGCGAACCCGCACTCGCCGATGGCGCAGTCGGCCACGGCCAGGGTGTTGCACGGGGACCCCTCGGCACAGTCGATGCGGCCCCAGGGTGTCATGCGCGTCAGCAACGAGCGCTCCTCGATGTCGGGAGGCCCAGTCACGCTGTCGAAGCCAGCAGCATAGAGCGACCCGTCGGCCCCCTGGGTGACCCACCGGATACCATCGGGGAAGTCGCCACCGACTGTTCTCTCCCAGCGGATCTTGCCCGCCGAGTCGAGGCTGGCGATCCAGCCGTCGCCCCCGTTGCTGTCCCGTTCGCCGCCGATGACAAAGCCACCATCGGCCAGGGGCGCCATGCTGTTGATGCGGTCGAGGCCAGCGCCACCAAAGGTCTGATGCCACTGCACCTGGAGCTCGGCATCGACTTTGACCAGGAGCGCGTCGGGCACAGGCGCGGTGGAACCACCCACCAGAAGTCCGCCGTCGCTGGTCTCCGCCAGGGCGAACCCCTGATCGACGCCGACCCAGTCGATAGTGCGCTGCCTCAGGAGGGAACCGTCGCCCACGTCTACGAGCATCAGCAACAACGAGCCACTCCGAGTGCCTGTGATCGCGAGGTTGCCGTTGCTCAGCTGGACGAAGCTTCCGGGGTTGTCGGTCGACCCCTCGTCCAGGAGTCGGCTCCAGACCTCGCTTCCATCGCTGGTGATGACGGCTACGTGGATCCTGGACGGGTTTCCAAAGCCAGCCTGCGAAAGGACCGCGTATCCACCACCGTCCAGAGGCAAGAGTCGGATCGGCAGCTCGGTGGGCGTTCCGAAGACCATGCTGTTGGTCTCGGTAAGCGCGGCATCGAACCAACGCATCGTGGAGAGGAACTGAACGCTCCCTCCAAAGACCGTTTGGCTGGTTACCAGCACGAAGCCGCCAGCGCCGTCCGAGACCAGGTTGCTCGGCTCCAGCTGGCCGTCGATGCCGGAGTTGACAGTGATCGCGCCCGAGGCGTCGTGGCGGCGCAGCGACAGTCCAAGCGGGCCCGTGGTCGGGCTGGCGCGTCGGCCCACCACGACGATGGAACCGTCGGCGCCGACCACGAAACTCTCGTAGCGTCCGTTCGGGTTCTCGGGGGTTACCGTCTCCCACCCGACCGGGGCAAAGACGCAATCGCCGACGAAGGGATCGCAGGCGTCCGTGGTGCACTCGCTGCCGTCGGCGCAGGTGGTGGTGGTGCCACCACCGCACTGGCCACCGCTGCACACCGTATTGTCCGTGCAGCCATTGGCGTCATCACAGGGCTGGTTGTCCTGGTCGGGTAGGTAGTTGCACCCAGCGCCGGCGTCGCAGGTGCCGACCGTACAGGGGTTGCCGTCGTCGCACAGGGTGTCGTCGGGCGTGTTGACGCAGCCGGTTGGCGCGCCGAGGTCGCAGGTGTCCAGGGTACAGTCGATGCCATCATCGCAGGCGGAAACGCCAGCGCAGACACCCCCGGTACAAACATCGCCGGCGGTGCAGGTGTCACCGTCGTTACAGGGCCCCACGGCGTCGGTATCCACGCACCCGTTCGATCCGTGACAGACGGTGGTGGTGCAGACGTTGTCGTCCTGGCTGCAGGAGGTGGTGGTCGGCGCCTGCTGGCAGACGCCGCTATCGCAGAACTCGAACGGGGTGCAGGGGTTTCCGTCGGCCTCGCAGGGGTGCCAATCCTGGTCGTCCTGGATGCACCCCACTGACTGATCGCAGTCGCCGGACGTGCAGCTGCCCGCGCTACATGACGACGGCGGCGTGGTGTTGCAGACCGACGTTGCGCTGCAGCTGGTGCGTCCCCACTCGGTCAACCGGGCGATCCACTCGTTGGTGCCACCGGTGCCCGCCACCCAGCCTGCCACCCAGAGGCTGCCAGTGGCATCTTCCCGCAGGTTGGCGATGAACTCGTCGTCAGCACCGCCCCAGACGCGATCCCAACGGACCATGCCCTGGTCATCGATCGACGCCAGCCACGCTTGCACGTTCCCGGTGGCCAGTGTGCGCATACCCGCGATGGCGAACCCGCCGTAGCTCAGCGGCGTAATCGCGGTCAGCGTGTGCGGGGCGTTGTCCGGCTGCCGATAGCGGCGATGCCAGCGCACGCCGAGGTCGGTGTCCAACCTGACCAGCAGCCCCTGGCTGGAGTCGAACGCGGACGTACGACCGGTGACGTAGATGTCGCCGTTGGCGGCCAGGATGGCGTCGGACGCCTCGTCCGAAACACTGATGTCCAGCAGGCGCTCGTCGATAATCGCGCCGTCGCCGCCATCCAGCTTGAGCAGCGCGATGTTGTCGCGGCTGGCGGTGAGGTCGGTCATCTTCGCCGCGACGACCAGCTCGCCCGAAGGCAGCTCCACCAGACCCCGCGCCGAGCGCTCGCTGTCGGTGGTGGGGTAGGTCTGGCTCCATTGGACGGCCCCACTGCCATCTACGGCCGCGACCCAGATGTCCTCGTTGGAGCCGACGCCGCCTCCGGCGACGACGTACCCCCCACTCAGGCGTCGAATCAGGCGCACTCCAAAGAATGTGCTGGCCCCTCCCAGGAGCACCGAGCTTCCGGGCGTCCCGTCCGCCGCGTACCACTGCAGCACCACCCCCTGGTCCGAGGCGGTGTTGGCGTTGTACAGCACCACAAAGCCGTCATCGCCGTCACCGACCACGGCCTGCGCGAAGTAGGCGTCCCCGGCGTTGACGTCCGACGCGAGCGTCTCCGTGCCAGACGTGTCGTATGCCCTCACGATAGAGCCGTTGGGCGACGGACCCACGCTCTGACCCACCGCGACGGCACCACCGCCGATCAACAGATGCAGGCCGGAGAAGCCACGAGCGCCGCTAGCGCCCGTGTTCGCCCACGCCTTGTTGCCGTAGACGCAACCACCGGCGATGGGATCGCAGCCGTCGCTGGTGCAGGGGTCCCCGTCGTCGCAGGCGTTCGGGGTACCGCCGCCGCAGATGCCGAGGGTGCAGACCTCGCCCACGGTGCAGGCGTCGCCGTCGTCGCAGTCGGTATCGTCGGCGACGAATGAACCGACGCAGCCGGCGGTGGCGTTGCAGGTGTTGATGGTGCAGTCGTTGCCGTCCTGGCAGGCCGCATCGCTGGGCACGTTCTCGCAGCCCACCCCAGCGACGCAGCTGTCTGTCGTACAGTCGATCCCGTCGTCGCAGCCCACCCCGGCGCACACGCCATCGGTACAGGCGTCGTTGTCGGTGCAGGCGTCGCCGTCGTCGCACGCGGTCCCGTTGGGCTCCGGGAGGCTGTTGTCGCAGCCGGAGCTCGGCTCGCAGTTGTCCTGGGTGCAGGGGTCCCCATCCGCGCAGTCCACGGCGGCGCTGTTGTCGCAGGCGTTTCCTGCGCAGACGTCGATCGTGCAGGCGTCGTTGTCGTCGCACGTGTTGGCAACTCCGCCCTGGCAGCTGCCTGCTGCGCAGGTCTCCCCGACGGTGCAGAAGTCGCCGTCGTCGCATGGGGCCGTGTTGTGGGTAGTGATGCAGCCGCCGGTGGCGGGGTCACAGCTGTCGTCCGTACAGACGTCGTTGTCGTCGCAGTCGACCGCCACCGACCCGTCGCAGATCCCGCTCTGACACGTGCCGGGCGTGGCGCACAGCGTCGCCGCGTTGCACGCGGTGCCTTCGAGCGACGCGCCATCGTTGCTGCAGCCCGTGGCCGCATCGCAGGTGTCGATGGTGCACACGCTGCCGTCGTCACAGAGCCCGTCGTCGGCGGCGAAGACGCAGTCACCTGTGCTCGGGTCGCAGCTGTCCTGGGTGCATGCGACGCCATCGTCGCAGGCCTTGGGGGGCCCGGTGGCGCAGCTTCCGTCCTCACACGTGCCTTCTTCGGTGCAGGCGTCACCGTCGTCGCAGGGGCCGGTGAGGTTGGTGTAAACGCAGGCGCCCTCGACACATCCCTCGGAGGTCCGGCACGGGCCATCGTCGTCGCAGGCCAGCGGTGCTCCAGCCACGCACACCCCGGCGTCACAGGCGTCGCCGGTGGTGCAGGCGTCGCCGTCATCGCATTCGGTACCCGTTGGCGCCGGGGTGTTATCGCAACCTGTGGCGGGGTCGCAGCCGTCGGCGGTGCAGGGATTTCCGTCGTCGCAGGCGAGCGCCTCCGTTTGGCACCCGGTGGTGGCATCGCAGCTGACGCTTTGGCAGGCGTCCGTCCCCGCCAGACAGTCCCCGGGGGTCAGCGTGAAGCAGGCACTGGTGGCGCTGCAGGTATCCCCGCCGAAGCCGTCCACCGCGGTCCATGACGCCAGGTCTCCCGTAGCGCCAATCGCCACCACGCGGTGTGGGTTGGAAAGCACCGCCAGGGCATGCACTGCCGGCCCGGCCTTCTCCCACAGCAGGCCGCCTTCTCTGCGCAGCTGGCCATAGAAGCCCTGGCCTGGGGCCGTCACGCCGCCAAAGGCATATCCGTAGTCGTCTGTCCCCGTAATGGCGAGCCCCTGACCGCCGTCGGGGCCGACCCGGCGCTGCCAGCTCAGCACACCGTCGGTCCGCGCGAAGGCCGCGACGAACGCCCCGTCCGCGCCATGCCCCGCCACGACGGCGCGGTCGAGGTCCTCGTCCAGGTATAGCGCGTGAATGTCTCCGGGGAGCGCGCCGGTCTCGGCGGTCAGCGCCACCCCGCCGTTGCTGACCTGCGCGAGCCACGGACTGGTCGCGCCAGCCGCGCCCGAAAACCCTGCGACCCAGATCTCGCCCGAGGTCACCGCGGCGATCGCGTGGATGCGGCCCTGTACGCCGAGCGGCAAGGTGTCCAGGAAGCTGCCGTCAGTAGGATCTACCCGCCACAGGGTCGGCGTGGTGCCCTCCCAACCGCCGGCCCACACGGCGCCATCAAACGTGACCAACGACGACACGGCGTGTCCGGCTTCCACGCGCCAGAGCGGAGCGCCGTCGGGGCCATGCGCAGCGAGGAACCCGCCTTGAGGGGCGGCTCCTCCGACCACGACCGTGCCATCATCGGCGGTGGTGACGGCGGTGGCGATGTCGTTGCCGACGTCCCCTCGGGTCTGCTCCCAACGCAGCGCACCGCCGCCATCCGCGTGGGCTATCCAGGCGTCGAAGCCACCTGCACCCTTGGACGTGGTGACCCCGGCGACAAGCACCTCGCCGGCTGTGGTGACGTGGGCGGCCGTCCAACGGTCCGAGCCCGCTCCGCCGGACAGGTATTCACCGACGAGATCGGTCTGAACGCAGCTGAAGTCCACGCAGCTGACCGTCGCGCAGGCGTCGTCAGCAAACGTCCCGGCGCAGTCCTGATCGGACACGCACTCGGGGGTGAAGGTGTCGTTCGTCGGCGCGTCCGCGGCGCTATCTGGCGTTGCGGGTGTGTCCGACGAAACGTCCGGCGAGGCAGGAGTGTCAGGCGGTATCGCCACCTCCTGGTTCGGGACGTCATGGGTAGTGCTATCCACGACGGCGCCATCGCCGGAACCGGTGTCGGTCCCAGTGTCGATGACTTGTCCCTGATCGGGGGTCAACACAGGGGGCTCGGGGCAGGCGGCAAGGACGAATGCCACCACCACCACGAGCGCACGAAAAATACGCATGGCCATGTCCTCTCGCGATGAAAGGAGATTAGCCGATCCAACGCGTTGAAGCCACGGACCCTGGCTTAGCTCACGCCCCTTCAGCCTTAGGTCAGGGTTTACGCCCTTTGCGCAGGCTCGCGCGACCGATCATGTGCGCTGCGATGGGCGCCGTCAGCAGCAAAAACACGATGGCGGTCAAGGATTTGGCGACGGTCGAGGTGTCGCCGAAGGTGACCGCGGTCGCGACGAGGGTCAGCGTCGCGCCCAGCGTTCCGGCCTTGGTCGAGGCATGCATGCGCGTCAGCAGGTCGGGCAGCCGGATGACGCCGATCGACGCCACCAGCGAGAACAGGGCGCCCATCAGAAGCAGAATACCCGCGATAATCTCCGTCATGAGCTGGCTTCCGGTCTGGGTTCTGAAGGCTTCCGATCGTCGTCGTGTTGCTCACGCGACGCCTGCCGTTCGGCGTACCGGGCGAGGGCCACGGTGGCCAGGAACCCGACAGGGCCTACGACGATGGATACGTCGACGAAGGCCGTGTTGGCCGTCTTGACCGAGTAGACCGCGCAGAAGGCCATGATGGAGATGGTCATCATGTCCAACGAGACGACGCGATCAGCCAGGCTCGGGCCACGCACGATGCGGTAGAACCCCAGGGCGATGGCCAGGGTGACCATGCCCATGGAGGCGTCGATGGCGAACGCGATGAAGTTCATTCGAAGCACTCCCGGACCATGCGCTCCATCCCGTTCTTGAGCTCCGCGATCAGCGCGTCCGGGTCGTCGACGAACATGGCGTGCACGATGAGCGTCTTTCGGTCTTCGCTGACGTCCAGGCTGAGCGTCCCGGGGGTGAGCGAGATGAGGTTGGTGACCAACAGCAGCTCGAGATCGCTCTTCACGTCCAGCGGGACCTCGACGATGCCCGGGTTCGAGCGGTGCGTCGGCGTGACGATGTCCCAGGCGACGCGGAACGAGGAGACCACCAGGTCGTAGAGGAAGAAGCCGATGAGTCGGAGGACGCGCCAGGTGCGTCCGAAGTAGTGGTTGGACTCCTTGAACAGCGGCTTGGACAGCCACAGCGCCCAGTAGCCCAGGATGTAGCCGATGAGCAGCGAGGACGCCGTGAACGACGCGGTCAACGCGGCCCACACGACGGCGAGGAGGATGTTGAGACCGAACAGGCTCATGGCGTGCTCCCTGGCAGGACGGCCTCGACATAGGCCGTCGAATCCAGCAGCTGTGTGGCGGCGGTCTCCGCGAAGTTGACGAACGGCTCCGGGAAGAGACCAATGACGATGGTCAATAGCGCCAAGGCGGCGATGGGGGCGAGCAGCGTCCAGCTCGGCTTGCCCAGCTGGCTGACCTTCGGGTCGAGTCCGTCGGGGTGGGGCTTCCAGAAGACTGCGGCCCAGATCTTGGTCATCGAGAAGATGGTGAGCAGCCCGACCGCCAGGGCGACGAACGCGACCACGCCCTGTTCGACCTCCAGTGACGCGTTGACCAGCACGTACTTGGCCCAGAAGCCCGATAGCGGCGGGAAACCGGCCAGGGAGAACGCCGGCACCAGGAACAGGGCCGCCACCAGCGGTGCGGACTTGTAGAGGCCGCCGCTCTTGGAAAGGTCCGTCGAGCCCGTGAGGCGTTGTGCGACGCCGGCGATCAGGAAGAGGTTCGCCTTCACGATGATGTGATGCACCAGGTAGAAGACCGAGCCCAGGATGGCCAGGGGCGTGTACAGCGCCAGCCCGAGCACCATGTAGCCGATCTGGCTGATGATGTGGAAGCTGAGGATCTTGCGAAAATCGTTCTGCGCTGCGGCTCCCAGCACGCCGACGACCATGGTGAAGCAGGCCACCCACAGCAGGATGGGTTGGGTCAGCGCCTGGTCGCCGGTGAACACCAGCGTGAACATGCGGATGAGCGCATAGACGCCCACCTTGGTGAGCAACCCCGCGAACACCGCCGACACGCTGAACACGGGCGTGTGGTAGGCCGCGGGCAGCCAGAAGAACAGGGGGAACACCGCGGCTTTCACGCCGAAGGCCAGCATGAACAACATCGAGACCACGCTGACGGCGGTCTGGTTCTCGACCTTCGGGACGGCCAGGGACAGGTCGGCCATGTTGAGGGTGCCGGTGAGCCCATACAACATTCCGATGCCGGTCAGGAACAGCACGGTGGAGACCAGGTTGAGCCCGACGTACTTCACGGCGGCGTCGATCTGCTGCTTGGTGTTGCCGACGACGAGCAACCCGAAGGACGCGATGAGCATCACCTCGAACCAAACATAGAGGTTGAACAGGTCGCCGGTCAGAAAGGCCCCGGTGACCCCGCCGATGAGCACCTGGAACATGGAATGGTAGCCCAGATGCTCGCGGTGCTCGTCCACGTCCCCCACCGGGTAGACGGCAACCGCTACCGCGGTGATCGCGGTGATGACCACCATGACCGCGCCCAGGTAGTCGGCGGCCAGGGTGATGCCGAACGGCGCTCGCCACTCGCCCATCTGGGAAGAGACGACGCCCTGGTCGAGAACCGTCGCCATCAGCGAGATGGCGGCAAAAAGCCCGACCAGCGAGCCGAGCACCGAGATCCAGCGGCCCCGTCCGCTGTCACGCCCGAAGTAGGCCAGCACCGCCGTCGCGAAAGGGACGATGAGGGGCAGCGAGAGTTCCCAGCTCACCCGGCCTCCTCAGCCGCCGCTGCGGGTAGGCTGGGCTTGGGAGCCTGCTTCACCTCGACCGGCTCTGCGACACGCATGGCGTCGGTGTCCAACGTGCCAAGCTCGGAGTTGGCGCGGAACGTGAGCACCAGAGCGAACGCGAAGAGGCCGAAGCCGATGACGATGGCGGTCAGGACGAGTGCTTGGGGCAGGGCGTTGGCGGATTCGGCCACCGGGAGGTCGGCCCCCTTGTCGATGAGCGGCGGCGCCCCTGCGCTCAGGCGGCCGGCGGTGAAGATCGCCAGGTTGGCACCGTTGGAGATGAGGATGAGCCCGAACAGGAAACGCATCAGGCTGCGGGCCATCATCATGTAGATGGCGCTGCCGAACAGGATGCCGACCAGGACCGACAGGACCACCTCCACGTCAGACCTCCTCTTCCAGCGCGAACGCCAGTCCGGAAACCGCGCCCATCACCACGAGGTAGACGCCAATGTCGAACACCAGCACCGACGACACCGGCAGTCCCTTGTCATCGGGTCCGGTGGGCTCGCCCAGGAAGGCCCACTGTCCCGTGAAGAAGCCGTCGCCGAAGAAGGCCGGCAAGATGCCAGCGAAGAGCGCAATACCGACGCCCACCATGGCCAGCGAGCTGGGGCGCACCCGGAGCGCGGTGCGGGCAGCGGCCGTGCCCGCCGAGATGCCGTAGACGATGAACGCCGTCGCCCCCAGCAGGCCGCCAATGAAGCCGCCGCCCGGCTCGTTGTGGCCGCGCAGCAGCATGAACACGGAGAATACAAGCAGAAGGCCCACGAGGATCCGTGTCCCTGCCCGAAGAATGAGCGAGTTCACGGTGCGCCCTCCTCGGCCTTGTCGCGCTTACCCCCCTTGAGCAGCGCAAACGCGCCCAGCGCGGCGACCGCGACCACGGCGACCTCGCCGAAGGTATCCACCGCCCGGAAGTCCACCAGGATGACGTTGACGATGTTGCGCCCGTAGGCCTTGGGCCAGCTGGCGGCCTCGTAGTAGTCGGTAATCCGCAGGTCCAACTCGCCCGAGGTGACCATCAGCATGATGATCGTCATCAAGGCCCCGAGACCACCGGCGAGGACCGCTGCAAATGGCCGAAACCGCCGCTTCTCACCCTCCAGGTAGAGCTTTGGGAGGCGGAGCGCGGCCACCGCGAACAGCACGACCACCAGGGTCTCCACCAGCAGCTGCGTGATGGCGACGTCGGGAGCGCCGAACACGATGAAGAACATGGCGACGCCGATGCCGGTCGAGCCGAGGCCAGCGATGGCGGCGATGCGCGAGCGAGTGACGATGGTCAGCGTGGCGCCCGCGACGATGAGGAACACGAAGACCCAGTGTTTGAGCTGCATGTCCGGCAGGGTGAGCGCCACGTCGGGGCCCCCACGCACGATCAAGGTGCCACCAATGGCTACGAGGACGGTGGCGAAGATCCAGTAGAGGTAGCGGCGCATGACCCCCGACTGAAAGAGCTTCGTCTGCCAGGCCGCGTACGCCTTGAGCCCGTTCAGCCAGCCGTCCCAGGAGGCATCGAGGCTCAGCACCCGCGCCTCGACATTGGCGATGGCGCGACGAAGCATCAGATGGAACCGATAGAGGACGAAGCCCAGGGTAAACGTACCGAGCGACAGCATCAGCGGCAGGTTGACGCCGGCCCACAGGGTCAGCGTCTTGGCTTCGGCCGTAGAGCCCAGGAGCGCGGCGACGCCAGGATGGACGAGGTTGTCGGCGAGAAGACCCGGCGCAAGTCCAAAGATGATGCTGGCGACGGCCATCACGATGGGCCCGGCGAGCATCGTCCAGTGCGCTTCGTGGGGTTCCGCCGGCGTCGCGCCACCGGGCGGCCGCCAGAACGGCTTGAAGGCGACGATGCCGGCCGCGGCGAACATCAGCGCGTTGGCGATGAGGGCCGCGGCGGTGACGAAGACGGCGCCGTCCTCGAGCTTCACCGCGCCTGCGTACTGCAGCTCCTTGCTGATGAAGCCGATGAGCGGTGGGATGCCCGCCATGGAGAGCCCCACAGCGGCCGCGGCAAACGCCGTGAAGGGCATCTTCTTGCGCAGCCCGCCGAGCACGGCGAGGTCGCGGGTGCCAGTGCCGTGGTCGACATTTCCCGCGATGAGGAAGAGCGCGGCCTTGTAGAGCGAGTGGACCACCAGGAAGGTCATGGTCGCGGTCATGGCGTAGCCGGAGCTGCTACCGAGAAGGCAGATGAGCGTCCCCAACGCCATCAGCGTGGTGTAGGCCAGGGTCTGCTTCATGTCGGTCTGGCGGACCGCGAGGATGCTCGCATGGATCGCCGTGGCCGCGCCGAAGCTGGTGAGGGTCCAGAACCAGACGTCGCTCCCGGAGAGGGTGGGGTGCATGCGGGCCAGCAGGTAGACGCCGGCTTTCACCATCGTCGCCGAGTGCAGGTAGGCGCTGACAGGGGTCGGGGCCGCCATGGCGTTGGGCAGCCAGAAGTGGAACGGGACCTGTGCGGACTTGGTGAAGCCGGCAGCCAGGAACAGGATGAGGATGGGGATGTAGGAGGCGCTGGTCAGGATGGCGTCGCCCTGGGCACGGATCTCTGACAGCTCGAAGGTCCCCGCGGTGGAGCCGAGGAGGATGATGCCGGCCAGCAGCGCCAGCCCACCGGTGCCCGTGATGAGCAGCGCCTGGAGAGCGTTGCGGCGGGACCTGGGCTCTTCGTGCAGGAAGCCGATGAGCAGATACGACGTGACCGTGGTCAGCTCCCAGAAAACGAACATCGCAAGCAGGTTGTCCGCCAGGACGACGCCGAGCATGGCGAGCATGAACAGCGTCAGGTACAGCATGAACCGGATGAACTGGGGATGGCCTCGCAGATAGGTGCCCGAATACAGGAAAATGAAGGCGCCGATGCCGGAGATAAGCAGTCCGAACGTCAGGCTGAGGCCGTCGAGCCAGAAGCTGAGCTGAACGCCGAGGCTCGGGACCCAATCCCAGACGAACCGCGCCGGCTCGCCAGCAGCGACGGTCGGTAGGGCGTCGAGCAGCGCCACGAAGATGGTCGCGGCTGCAATCACGGGGATCCAGCCGGCGATCGTCATCGCGGTCGTGTGTGGTCCTGCGCTTGTTCCCATCGGGTCCCGGGAAGCGGTACGGCCGGAAAGAAAGGGGCTCGTGTTCCAGATGCGCCGTCACCCTCAAAGGTGCTCCGGTGGGTGTGGCGTCCTGACCATAAGGAGTCCGACCGAGATGATTAGCGCATCTCGAAAGACCTTGAATTTCTCGGCGCGGAGGGGGCGCCTACCAGGCGCGCGGGACCTCGTCGTGGCCGAGCATGTGCATGACGTCCACGATGAACCGGTAGGTCAGTCCCCAGAGCACCGGCTTGCCGGGGCCGAGACCGAGGTCGATGGCGGGCAGGCTCATCGACCGCCCCTCCCAGCTGAAGCTGTGGTGGGTCCAACGGTCGCGGTCGAGGATGTGGGCGACGGGCACCCAGAAGGCGTCCTCCACCTCGTTGTCCTCGAGCCGCAGGTTGCCGGTGGGGGCGTCGAGCAGATACGCAAACGCCGAAACGGTGACCGGATGACCGGCCCCACCGAGGTCGTTGAGGCGCCCCAGGAAGCGGCCGCGCTTCTCCAGGTCCAGACCGACCTCTTCACGGGTCTCCCGTTCGGCGGCAAAGCGGCGCGTGGGGTCCGTCGCATCCACGCGTCCGCCGGGAAAGGCCAGGTGCCCCGACCAGGGGTCGCTCTCGCGCCGCGCCCGCTGAATGAGCAGGATCTCGGCGTCATGTTCGCCGGAATCGGCGGCCACCATGGCGACCGAGGCCGGGCGCCGACCGGGGTTGCTGATCTCGGTCGGTCGATGGTTCTCGAGGGCCTGGGCCAGGCGGCTGGTGAATCGCGACGGTCGCATCACCTCAACGAAGTACACACACCGGGGCTCACCATCAAGCGGCCGTCATGCGTCCGGAGTAACGCCAAGCTCGCGGCGCACGTCGTTCAGCGGTCGCTCCCACATCTCCTCGAAGAAGACCACCGGCAGGAACGCGGCGCGCCGCCCGCGCAAGAACCCCTCCACGCAGCGCTGCGGCAGGCGATTGCCGGGCCTGGTGAAGCGAAGGGAGCCCGCGGCGGCGATGAGGCCGGCCGACGGCATCCCGGTCTGGCCGAACGTGAAGGCCTGCAGAATCGCTTCGCCGGTGACGCTGGTGTCGTAGCCCGTCAGCACGTGCCAGATGTCGTGGGTCTGGCGGAAGCGTTGGCCGATGTAGCCAACGATCTCGGGGAGTCCCTGTGGCGGCTGGAAGAAGTCCGGATCCAACCCGTTGTCGTCGAGAAACCGCACATAGGCGCCGCCGAGTGTGTCGTGCGGCAAGGCACGCAGCGCGTCGTAGTCGACGAACTCGCTGGTGATGCTGGGCCGCTCGCGGAGCAACCGTCCGCCATCGGGGTCGGTGACGATGCGGCTGAGAAGCAGTGGGAAGGCGGGGGCGTTGATGACCATGCCGAGCACGAACACGTTGGTCGTGTCTTCCGGGTCGTTCAACAGGTCGACAAGGGCTTTGGAGGCGATTCGAAAGCGGTCCCCGAGGGAGCCGCTGAGGGCCAGGGAAGCGGCTTCGAGCTCGCGGGCGTCGCGGGGTTGCGCATGCATGTCAGAATCTCCTGTTTATTGTCACGCGTGCCAATAGTCAGCACTATTGGCACACGAGTCAATAGTGGTCTGATACTCTTTGGTGCATGACCAAGCGCGTGCGTCGCCAACCCGAGGAATCACGCCGTCTCATCATGGAGGCGACGGAGCGTCTGCTTTCCGAACGTGGCCCCAACGCGATGGGCCTCAAGGACGTTGCAAAGGAGGCGGGCGTCAGCCACGCGCTGGTGTCCCACTACTTCGGGACCCGGGACAACCTCATCGAGGCCACCCTCAAGCAGCATCTGGAGGCGCGGCGCGACCGCCAGATCGAGCGCATCCGAAGCAGCCCCGGCGCAGGACCGGCGACCTGGCTGCGCGCGTACATCGAGGACGTTCAGCACCCCATGAGCGCACGCCTCGTCGCGTGGGGGCTACTGAGCGGACGGCTCGACGCCGACGACTTCTTCGCGGTCCGGAGCAAGGGCTCTCGGATGGTCGCAGACGTCTTGGAGAACGCGCTGTCTGCCCGTGGTTACGCCGTCAGCCGGGACGACATCGAGTTTGCACTCGCCCTCCTTGCGGTCGCTCCCTACGGCTGGGCGGTGGGCAACAAGGCGGTGCTGGGGAGCATGGGCTACGAGGCTTCGAAGGAGCGCGACGCCTGGTTCTTCGAGCGCTTCGTGCAGCTCATCGAGTCCATGCTCGGCGACGGCCCGGCGGCCTAGTCGCCCACGTAGGCTGGCGTGCCGGGTGCCCGATAGCGGTCGAGCGGACTCCGTCTGGCGTCACTGCCATAGTAGTGTCCGCTGCCCTCCGGTGTGCCGAACAAGAGGAACAGTGCCGACTCGGCTCCTTCTCGCGGTGTCTTCGCGCCCATGTCCTCCACCGTCTGACCGCGGCTCTTCTCGTAGTGGCGCGTCATGTCGGTAGCGATGAAGCCCGGGGTGCAGGCGTTGATGAGCAGCCGAGGGTTTTCACGTGCCAGGTGCAGGGTGTAGGCGTTGGCGCATGCCTTGGACAGCCCGTACGGGGTGCCGTCCGCGAGCCCACGTTCGGCGAAGGCGTCGCGATCTCCGGCGATGGTCAAGCAACTCTGCATCAGGGCGTCGATCTCCAGCCACGTCACGTCCAGGCGTGTGAAGAACCGCTGCCGCTCGGGGCTGCACGTCGCGACGAAGCTGGGGCCCGCTGCTGAGGTCACGTTGACAATGCGCCCGCCGTCGACGAGCCATGGCAGGAGTGCGGTGCTGACCCGCTGGTGTCCTCTGACGTTGACGTCGAGCACCGCGGCGAGATCTTCGGACCCGATACCTGTCCCAGCGTTGTTGACGATACCGTATAAGCCTTCGTTCCCGCACCTACGGCCGATCTCAGCCGCGGCACGCGCGACGGAGTCGTCACTGGAGACATCGATCTCCAGGACCTCTACCCGGCCCTCGCTGTCCCTGAGGCGTTCGGCGGCTGCGTGGCCGCGGGCGCTGTCCCGTGAGCCGACAAACACGAAGGTGTCGTCGGCGTGCTCGAGGATGCGCTCGGCAATCGCAAAGCCGATGCCCTTGTTGGCGCCGGTGACCAGGACTCTTCTCATGGCGAACTCCAGTTGTTCGTCGACCGAGGCACTGCCGGCCCCGAACGGTGCAAACGTGCCTTGGGTTCATACACCCTAGAGCGCCTGTTTGGAGGGCCGCACAATGATCTCGTTGACGTCGACGTCCGCCGGCTGCTCCACGGCGAAGGCGATGGCGCGCGCAATGGCGTCAGCGTCGATGGCGATGGCCTCGAAGGCGGACACGCCCTCCTTCACTTCGGGGACCGTGATGTGATCGATGAGCTCGGTCGCAACGGCTCCGGGGCTGATGTTGGTCACCCGGATGTCGCCCTCGGACTCCATCCGGATGCCTTCGCCGAACGCGCGAACCGCGAACTTGGTGGCGCAATACGCAGCCGCTCCCGGGAACACCACATGCCCCGCCACGGAGCTGACGTTGATGAAGTGCCCAGAGCCCTGCTCGCGCATGCTGGGTTGAGCGGCAGCCACGCCGTTGAACACCCCCTTGATGTTGACGTCGACCATCCAGTTCCATTCCTCCAGGCGGTTCATCGCCACCGGGGAGAGCGGCATGACGCCGGCGTTGTTTACCCAGACGTCCAGCCGACCGAAGGTCTCTCGGGCGGCGCTGACGACGCGTTCCATATCGGAGAGCGAGGTCACGTCGCCCTCCACCGCAAGAGCCCGGCCGCCCTCGGCGGTGATGTCAACCACCAGGGCGTCGAGGCGTTCCTTGCGCCTGGCGACCGCGACGACCGCAGCCCCTCGCGAGGCGAGCCGCCGGGCTGTGGCTGCGCCAATACCACTGCTGGCACCAGTGATGACGACGACGTGGTCGAGATGTTCGGTCATGACAAGCTCCCGTGTTTGCCGACGGCCTCTGGGTGAGTGCCGGGGCGTTATTTGATGCGTGGGTGTGGCCCACGGATGGAAGCTAGGTCACTCGGCTCTGGTCGGAAATGAACATTTATAGCAACTTGGTGTATGAATTCGTACACCCGGCCAAGGTCGATGAATGAACTGGGACGACGTCCGCTTCTTCCTTGCGGTTGCCCACAGGGGAACCGTGCTGCGCGCGGCTGAAGACCTCGAGGTCAGCCGCCCCACCGTCATGCGACGGGTCGAAGGTCTCGAGCGGAGGCTCGCGCTCAGGCTGTTCGACCGTCACGCCGATGGATGGCACCTCACCCCCGCCGGAGCACGGTTGCTGGTGACGGCCGAAGGGATGGCCACGGGGGCCCAGGCGTTCTCACGGGCGGCGGAGGGAGCGCAGCAGACGCTGGAGGGCCGGATCGACGTTTCGCTCACGGAATTCGTCGGAGCGACCTTGCTGATGGACGATCTCGTGGCCTTCGTGGAGCGCTGGCCGGGCATCGACTTGCGCGTTCACTCGAGCTACCACCTGGCCGATCTCGATCGCGGAGATGCGCATGTAGTGTTGCGTGTTCTGCCTGTTGGGAAGCGTCCTCGAGGGAGCCTCGTCGGACGGAAGGCAGCCACCATTTCCGTCGCTCCCTACGGCAGTGGAGGGTTCTGGCTGGGGCAGAATCTGGGGCTGCCCGACCTGTTGTCCGAGATTCGGCAGACGACTCTTCCCGACCTGCCCGTGCGGGGCTTCCTCAACGGGGTCTTCCTACTCCGCGAGGCATGTGCCCAGGGCCTCGGGTACGGGGTGCTTCCATGCTTCTGCGCCGAGCCTCGGCTGGAACGCCTCGGCGAGCCCCGTCCTGCCTGGGTGGTCTGGGTCCTGTCCCATCCCGACCTGGTTCAGACGCCGCGACTTCGCCTCTTCCGAGAGGCCATGTACCAGGCGCTGGCCAAGAAAGCCGACCGCTTGGCTGGTCTCCAAACCGAGTCGGGCTGACGCACGCGTTCGCTCTCACGAACTTTCGGCAACCGGATTAACGCTCTGTGGCGTGACTGGCATGGTGGGTATGAATCGCCATCCGAAGGGAGCCCGCCATGACCCAACCATGGACGAGAGGGCCTGTCGTCGCCGCGTTGTTGGTGACGTTGGGCCTGTCCTTGCCCGCGCATGCCAATCCGGACGTAGAGCCCACCAGCGTCGACCGCTTTGCGTATCTGCGGCAGCTGTCGCTCGATCTGTGGGGGCGTGTCCCCACCTACGACGAACTCGAGCAGCTCTCCGGCCAGGACGATGTCACGGCCACGCACGTCGACGCGATGCTCGATGACGATCGCTTCGCGGCGTTCGTGAACCGGTACCACGCCGACCTGCTGCTACCCTTCCTGGACCCGTTCAAGCTCATCAATTTCGCGGCGAGCTTTCTGGCGCCACCGGCGTTTGCGGACCCGCTGGACACGGACACGCGGCTGTTCACCTACTACACGGCGCTCTACACCCGTGGTGCCATCGTCCCGTGCGCCGACGAGCCGGCGCAGTTCAACCCCGACGGCTCACCTGTCCTGACGGACCGCGGCGACGGCATCCTGCTCGACGGCTACGTCATGGTGGAGCCGTACTGGGCGCCCGGCACCCAGGTCAAGGTCTGCGCCCTGGAGGCCCGGACCGCTGCGGCGAACGCTGCCGGACAGGACTGCACCCAATATGGCGGCATGGCCAGCGGCACCTGCGGCTGCGGCCCCAACCTGGAGCGCTGCCAGAGCGTCGAGTCCTCGGCGATGATTCGCGACGCGCTGGTGGACCAGATGCTCAACATGTTGCGCACGCCTATCGCCGAGGGCCGCAGCTACTTCGACGCGCTGGTGGGCAACACCGAGCTCGTGAACGGCCCCATCGTCCACTACTACAAGCACCACGCCCCGCTGCTGGTGGACCCCTTCTTCGTGTACCCGCCGGTGGCGCTTGCTCAGCTGCCCGACGTGCCCTTCGACGACACGACGTGGCGTGAGGTCACCCGCGTGACCCCGGCTCACAGCGGTCTACTGACGTCGATGAGCTATCTCCTCCGGTTCCAGACGGCCCGAGCCCGAGCCAGCCGGTTCTGGGACGTCTTCCTGTGCACGCCGTTTCAGGCGCCGGACGCCGAGCTGCCGAGCCCCGACGAGCCCTGCAGTGACGAGCCGGACTTGCGTCTGCGCTGCGGTTGCAATGGCTGTCACGCTCAGCTGGAGCCCGCAGCTGCTTACTGGTCGCGCTTCGTCGACGCGGGGACGGCATACCTCGACCCCGTCCAGTTCCCGGTGCAGCAACCCGCGTGCGGTGCCTGCGGAGCCGACGTGTTGTGCAACTTCGTGTGCGACCGCTTCTACCTGACCCAGCCCGGCCACCCGAAGGAAGAAGCGTGGGTCAACACGCTCCAGCAGTACGTCTTCCGGAACGAAGCGGAGATGGCCAACGCCGAGGCCGGCCCCTCGGCGTTGGTGGAGCAGTACCTCCAGAGTGGCCAGCTGGCGATGTGCACTGCGACCCGTCTCTGGACCCGCCTGCACAACCGTCCGCCCACCGGGCGCGAGCGGCTCGACCTTGTGCGGCCCCTCGCCGAGGCGTTCACCGCCAGTGGCAACGACTTCAAGAAGCTGGTGCGCGACATCATCACCAGCGACAGCTACCGGAGGCTGGCCCAATGAAGCGCCTTTCCGCAGTTTTGCTCGCGCTGATGCTCGCCGGATGTCCGGACGAGACGACGTCGACGCCGCCCGACGCAACCGCGACGCCGGATGTGGCCGCCGACGTCACCGGGCCCGACGTGGACGAGGGGCCGCCCGCCCGGCAGCACCGCCGCATGACCATCGACCAGATTCGGTCCTCGGTCGCTACCGTCACCGGCGGCATGGTCTGGACCGAGGTCATCAATGGGGTCAGCACCGACATGCTGGCGGCCCTGGGGCCCACGATGGGCGCACCGGACTACTTGCTGGTCACCGAGGAGAACCTCGAGCCCACCCTGGTGGTGACCAAGTTCATGGCCGACATGTCCAAGCGGCTGTGCCCCACCTGGGCCGTTGCTGACCGCGACAAACCCCTGGCCGAACGGACCTTCGTCAGCACCCAGGAGAACTGGTTCTCCATCGCCGAGCCCGATGTGCGCGCCAACCTGCGCCGCCTGGAGGCGCGCTTCTTTGGTCGCTGGCTTCCTGAGGACGGCTCGGGCGATGCCGCTGTCGACGACGCCTACACCATGTTCGTCGCCGCGGGCGAGGGTGCTCCCGACGACCCGACGCGGGCGTTCAACGGCTGGATGGCCGTCTGCATCGCCTACTTCACCGACCCCGACTTCGTGGCCTACTAGCGTGCACCGTATGAACATTTCGCGACATCAAACCTGGCTTGTTTGGCCCCTGCCGGCGTTGCTCGGGCTTGACTTGACCCCCGCCAGTCCTGCGCCCTCGCGCCTTGGCAGGAACCAAACCGCTGGCGGCTTGATGCCGCCCAATGTCCACACGGTGCACCAGGAGGACCTCCCATGACCTTCAAACGACGCGATTTCCTCCGTATGGCTGGCCTCGGTCTCGGCGCGATGGCCGCAGGGCCGGCACTGATGACCCGACTCGCCCGGGCTGCTGAGGAGCAGGACCGCTACGTCGTCTTCCTCTACTTCGAGGGCGGCTGGGACACGATGCTGTGCCTCGACCCACGCGACCCGACTGTCTTCCACGACGGTCAGGTGGCCGAGACCGGCATTCAACCGGCCTACAGCCGAATTCCCGCCTCGCTGCCCCACGCGCCCATGGACGCCGGGCCCTACATGCTGGGACCGTGCGCTTACGAGCTGGCGCCTCTGGCCGATCACGTCGCGGTCATCAACGGCCTCAACATGGCCACACTGACCCACGAGGTGGGCCGCCGCTACATGATCACCGGCAAGGCGCCCTCGGGGCTTCAGGCCCGCGGCAACTCGGTGGCTACCTTGGCTGCGGCGGGTCTCGAGCACGACACCGACGTGCCCCACCTGGCCTTCCGGATGGAGTCCTACAACGTCGATCAGCCCTCGCACGCCACCGCTATGGGCGTCTCGTTCGTGCAGCACATGTTCTTCATCCTGCAGGACGCGCTCGGGGCGCCGACGGGGCTGTCGCCGTCGGTCATGCAGGCGGTCGAGGGCTACCGGGCAGCCAAAGCGGGTTCACGCCGCGGACCGCTGACCCAGGTGTATGCGGCCAACGTCGCTCAGGCCGGCGCGCTGGTGTCCTCCGGGCTGCACACCCAGTTCGACTTCAACGCGTCCATTCACGACGCCACCCGGGCCCACTATGGGTTCTCCGCAGCGACCCAGGAGGGGCCGTTCGGCCGCGCTGCGATGGCCGCGACGGCGATCAAGTCCGGTCTTTCGCGAGTCGTGTCGCTGGCGATCTGCAACGACCTGGACACCCATGACCAGACATGGGCCACGAACCATCCGGTCATTCTGTCCAACGCCTTCAGCGCGACGGCGCGGCTCATCACCGACCTCCGTGACACGGAGGCGCCCGGCGGCGGGTCCTACCTCGACCGCACGACGATCGTCGGTTTCTCCGAGTTTGGCCGCACCGCCAAGCTCAACAACCGCAACGGGCGTGACCACAACCTGTGCAGCAGCGCCTTCATCGCCGGCGCAGGCATCAACGGCGGCCAGGTCGTCGGGGCCAGTAACGACTCCGCCATGGGCCCCCGCCTCATCGATCTGGCGACGGGGGCGGCGTCGGAGTCTGGGCAGTCGCTCAAACCCGAGCACGTGATGACCACCGCTATGCAGGCCGCGGGTTTGGACGCGGGGCCGTTGGCGGCGCTTCCTATTCAGGCGTTGCTGGCGTAAACGGCAGCCATGGACATCGTGACCCGCATCGAGATCGACGCTCCCAAGGAGCAGGCCTGGCGCGTACTGCAGGATGTTTCGTCCTGGGACCGCTGGAACCCGGCGATGAAGAAGCTCTCCGTAGAGGCGTTCGAGCCGGGCGGGAAGGTGCGGTTCACGATCAAGCTCGGCCCTGGGCCGCTGGGTGGCGCTGCCGTCGATTGCGACATGGCCTGGGTGCGACCAGGCGAGGGCTTTGCCTGGAGGGGACCGAGCAACAAGCTGCTCAAGAGGCTGGTGGAGGGGGAGCACTACTTCCTCATCGAGGGCCGCGGTGACCGCTGCATCTTCCACCACGGGGAACGCTTCACCGGTCCTCTCTCGGGAGTTCTCGAGGCCGTCGCTCATGAGAAGATGGAGGCGATGTACTCCAGCGTGAACCGCGCGTTCAAGGCGACGGTCGAAGCCGGGTAACCGAAGCACTCCACGCGCCGTAGGGTTCAGTCGGGAACCGCGCGCAGCAAGGAGATGCAACGACCTCATGAATCGACGTGATTTTCTGACCGCCGGAGCCCTGGGCACCGCTGCCCTTGGTGTGGGGGGCTATGCCCTCGCCAACCGTGACGAGTTGGCGATGGCGAGGCCGGGTGAACCTGTGGCCCGCCGTGTACGAGGCATCCAGGGCCGCCGTGCCCCCGATCTGGATGTGGCTACCTGGTTCAATCTGCCCGCGGGCGCCACCGGCGTGGACCTCGACGACGCGCGGTACAAGGACAAGGTCGTCTACCTGTACTTCTTCCAGAGCTGGTGCCCGGGATGCCACAAGTCGGGCTTCCCCACGTTGCAGTCCGTCTCTTCACACTTCGCCAAGGCCGATGACGTGGCCTTTGCTGCGGTCCAGACGGTGTTCGAGGGCTTCGGCACCAATACGGCCGACAAGGCCCGCAGCATTCAGAAGCGCTACAAGCTCGACATGCCGGTCGGACACGACGCGGGGAAGGGCGATAGCGGCTCGCGCGTTATGCGTCGGTACCGCTCGGGGGGGACCCCGTGGACGGTCATCGTGGACAAATCGCGCATTGTGCGGTTCAACGCCTTTCACATCCGGCCGAAGTCGGCCATCGCCTTCATGGAGCGATTGCGACGCGGCTGAACGAAGTTCTGGGGTGATCGCGTGAAAACGAGCTTCCGCAAAGAGTCCGCTGGCGTTGGCTTGATGGTGGTGTTGGGCCTGGGGGCATTGGCCCTCGGCTGCCCCAAGCAGAGCACAGCCAAGAAACCCAAAGGGGACGCCGTCGCGGTGGCCAAGAAGGACGCCGGCACGGCGAAGCCAGCGGTGGACCAGAAGGACGCGACCGGGACGCCGACCAAGCCGGACGCGGGCAAGGCCGCCGATGCCGGGCCGAGCAAGGCCGCTGCCGATGCCAAGGGCTCCAAGGACGCCAATGCCGGTGACGCGACGACGGCTGCCGCCAACGACGCGGCCGCCGACGTCGACTTGAGCCCGGTCGACAGCCGGGTCGAGGGCGTGCAGCCCATGCGCTTTCCGCTGAAGGCGTTCTCGCCCGAGGACCAGGAGAAGGCCATCGAGGCCATCCGGCGTGCAGCGCGCCTGGTGCGCAAGGGCAAGTTCGGCAAGGCGATCGATGGCTACCAGACCGCGCTGGCCCTCGATGCCAACAGCTGGTCCCGTTACGAGCTGATGACGACCTACCTGCGGGCGGGCGAGATCCGGCCGGCGCTGGCGATGCTCAAGGAGCTGCGCGAGTGGGCCGACAGCAAGTTCGAGTGTCTCATCTGCAAGGTCTGGCTCAAGAAGAGCACGGGCGACAAGCTCTTCGCCAAGGTCCACGAGGACCCGCGCTACAAGAAGTTGGTCGACGGGCTGAAGTTCGAGGAGCCCAACTACGAGGCGATGGCGCGCAAGTTCCTGCTGGAGGTGGAGAACAAGGAGAAGGCCATGATGAAGGCTTCTCTCGAGCGCCAGATGACTATCCGGATCGCTGACGCCACCAAGACCGTCGACGCCAAGACGGGCAAGCAGGGCGAGTGGGTCGACGAGGTGACCCACTTCAGCAAGTTCGAGGAGATCGAGAAGGCCGTCCTGACCAAGTACGACGAGCCCAAGAGCATCCGTTGCAGCTCACGCTGCTGCCGCCTCCGCTACCCCAAGAAGAAGGCCGTGGCCATCAAGGGAGCGGAGGCTGGCAAGAAGAAGGCGCCGGTGGCCAAAGAGGACGCCAAGGGCAAGAGGGGTGAGTCCAAGGCCGAGCCTTGCGACTTCAACCGCCTGGAGCGGATCTGCTTCTGGCCTTTCGGCAAGGAGGAGGTCGCGATCATTCGGCTCGACCAGCGCCTCTGCGAGGTGAAGCCGATGGGCATGGACGACCTCATCGACCGCGTCGGCAAGCCCGGGTGGCAGGTGCCTGGGGCGAAGAAGAAGGGGGCGGATGACCCCAACGCCGAGCGCCCGCCGGGCAAGCCGACCTACCAGAACCCGCCCGAGAATCTGTGAACCGTGCGGGCGGCGCGGTAGCATCCCTGGCATGAACACTTCGAGCCAGAACCCGCGCAAGGCGTCCATCGACCGAGACACCGGCGAGACCCGCATCAGCATGGCGCTGAACCTGGATGGCGCTGGGACGACGTCGATCGTCACGCCGGTCCCGTTCATGAGCCACATGCTCGATCAGATCGGGCGCCACGGGTACTACGAGCTGACGGTGGACGCGAAGGGCGACACCGAGATCGACGACCACCACAGCACCGAAGACATGGGGATCGTGCTCGGCAGTTGCTTTCGCGAGGCGCTCGGCGACCGCAAGGGCATCGCCCGGTTTGCCCACGCTCAGGTGCCGCTGGACGAGGCCCTCATCCAGGTGACCGTGGACTTCTCGGGGCGGCCCTACCTGGCGTTCGACCTGCCACTGCCCAAGACGAAGCTGGGTACGTTCGACGTCGAGCTGGTGCGGGAGTTCTACCAGGGGTGGGTGAACAACGCTCGGGCCAACCTGCACGTGCGCTACCTGGCCGGTGACAACCTGCACCACATCATCGAGGCCAGCTTCAAGGCCTTCGCGAGGGCGACGCACCTGGCGACGAGAGTGACCCACCCGGCGTTCGCACTGCCTTCGTCCAAGGAACACCTGGACTAGGCGCAAGAACCCCGCCTGCGTAATGCTATCCCGTGCCCGTGCCCGTGCCCGCTAAGTAAGCCATGCGACGTGGAAGCGGGTGCATCCGGCGTATGGCCCCGAACGCCCCCCGCGTTCAGTGGCCTCGTCGTCGGGGGCCTCGTGACTGACGGACCGAACCTTCCCGCGGGCGCCAGGTTCGTCTCAGCTCCCGAGCCTTTCGGGCACGGGCACGGGCACGGGGCTACGGCTTGCGCAGATAGGCCTCGGCCAGCTTGGCCATCTTGGCGTTCATCGCCTCGGCCTTCTTGGCGCACTTGGCAGCCGTCTTCTCCTTGAGGATGAAGCGGTCGACCAGGAACTCTTGCGGGGCCACACCGTGGATGTAGCAGGCCACGTTGCGCAGCCGGCTGACCGACAGGCCATAGCTGTTCCACATGGGCAGCCCGGTGAGGAGCTTCTTGTCCTTGCTGACGGCAATGCGGATCATCACCTGTAGTCCGCGCGCGATCAGGGCGGCCTGGGCCTTGGCCGCCTCGTCGTTGTCCATCCGGCTGGTCAGCATGTGGCCCAGCAGGTCGTCGATAGCCGCGCCCTTGGGGTTGCGCTTGGGCACGGCGAGGCGGCGACCGGCTTCCATGACCAGGCCGTTGAGCAGGACCCACATGGAGGCGCCCATGATGGCGTCGTCCAGCTCCGCGCCCTTCAAGTGCTTGGGGAACGCGTCTTTGAAAGCCTGCACCAGCTCGTAGCAAACGTTGAGGCCCTTACGGTTGCTCCAGGCGTTGGCCTTGCCTCCGCACGCGCGGAACGCGATGGGGAAGGTCGGCGCAGCCTCCTTGGTCCACGTCTTGCTCAGGGCCCAGGTGTCGGTGAACCAGTTCACCAGCTGGGTCACCTTTCCGGCGCCTTCCATGAGCTCACGGGCCCGCTTGTTTTTCTTGTCCGTGGCCTCGGCATAGCTCACCGGCGCGACCCCCGTGGCGGCCGGAGCATCGGCTGGGATGGCCTTCTTGGCGGCCACCGGCTCGGCGGCCTTCTTCGTGTCTTCCTTGGCGTCTTTCTTGGCCTTGATGGCGGCCAGCTTTGCAGCCTTCTTGTCCTCGGCGGCCTTCTTCTTGGCGTCCTTCTTGGCTTTGATGGCCGCCAAACGCGCAGCCTTCTTGTCCTCGGCAGCCTTCTTCTTGTCCTCTTGGGCCTTCTTCTTGGCGTCCTTCTTGGCCTTGATGGCGGCCAGGCGAGCGGCCTTCTTGTCCTCTTTGGCCTTCTTCTTGGCGGCGATGGCCGCCAGCTTTGCGGCCTTCTTCTCTTCGGCGGCCTTCTTCTTGGCGTCCTTCTTGGCCTTGATGGCGGCCAGGCGAGCGGCCTTCTTGTCCGCTTTGGCCTTCTTCTTGGCGGCGATGGCGGCCAGCTTGGCTTCCTTCTTCGCCTTCGCCGCAGCGATTCGCGCTGCCTTCTTGTCTTCCCTGGCCTTCTTCTTGGCGGCGATGGCGGCCAGTTTTGCGGCCTTTTTGGCGTCCTTCTTGGCCTTGATGGCGGCCAGCTTTGCGGCCTTCTTGTCCGCTGCCGCCTTCTTCTTGGCGGCGATGGCCGCCAGTTTGGCCTCCTTCTTGGCCTTTGCGGCGGCGAGCTTGGCGGCCTTCTTGTCTTCCCTGGCCTTCTTCTTGGCGGCGATCGCTTCTAGCTTGGCCTTCTTCCTGGCCTCTTTCTCCGCCTTCTTCTTGGCCTTCTGGTCGGCCTTCCACCTGGCGATCGCTTCCTTGCGCTCGGCAGGCTTCATCGTCTTCAGCGACGCGAAGAACTCCTTTTTGGCCTTTGCGTCCGCCGCCTTCTTGGCCTTGGCCTCTTCCTTGGCCTTCTTCTTGGCGGCGATGGCGGCCAGCTTTGCCTTCTTGGCCTCTTCCCTGGCCTTCTTCTTGGCAGCGATAGCGGCCAGCTTCGCCGCCTTCTTCTCCTCGGCGGCCTTCTTCTTGGCCTCCTTCTTGGCCTTGATGGCGGCGAGCCTGGCGGCCTTCTTGTCCGCAGCCGCCTTCTTCCTGGCGGCAATCGCGGCCAGCTTGGCTTCCTTCTTGGCCTTTGCGGCGGCGAGTCTGGCGGCCTTCTTGTCGGCAGCCGCCTTCTTCTTGGCGGCAATGGCCTCCAGCTTGGCCTTCTTCTTCTCGGCTACCGCGGCGAGCTTGGCGGCCTTTTCGTCGGCCTTCCACTTCTTGAGGGCGGCCTTGCGGTCCGCTGGTTTCATCGCCTTGAGCGACGCAAAGAACTCCTTCTTGGCCTTTGCGGCGGCCAGTTTCTTGGCCTTGGCGTCTTCCTTGGCCTTCTTCTTGGCGGCGATGGCAGCGAGCTTTGCGGCCTTCTTTTCCTCGGCGGCCTTCTTCTTGGCCTCCTTCTTGGCCTTGATGGCAGCGAGTCTTGCGGCCTTCTTGTCTTCGGCAGCCTTCTTCTTGGCGGCGATGGCGGCCAGCTTGGCCTCTTTCTTGGCCTTGATGGCGGCGAGTTTTGCGGCCTTCTTGGCGGCGATGGCGGCCAGCTTTGCCGCTTTCTTCTCCTCGGCGGCCTTCTTCTTGGCCTCTGCGGCGGAGAGCTTGGTCTCGGCCGCATCGGCATCGGCCCTGGTGACGGCGGCGGCGTCGGGTGCTGAGGCCGCGTCGGCAGCAGCGACGGTTGCATCGGCGGTGGCTGCGTCAGGCCCAGCGGCGGCTACCGCGGTGTCTGCCGCAGCTTTGGCATCCGCTGCTGCCGTCTTGGCGTCCGGCGTCGGTGCGGTTGCGTCCGGTGTTCCCCCAGCAGCTACGGCCTTCGTGGCCGCATCGGGCCCAGACGATGCAGCAGCGTCCGGTGTTGGAGCCGTCGCAGCGGCGTCCGCAGTGCCGGCAGCCACCGCGGGCTGCTTGCCTGCGTCGGGTTTCGCGGCGGCCGGCTTCGGGTTGGCCTTACTGGGGTCCCCGGCTTTCCGGGCCTTGGCGTTGGGGTCCTTCGGAGCGACGGCGGAGTGCTTCTTGTCCTGCAGGGCGCCGTCGAAGACGCCTGCGGCGAACAAGCCTGCGCCGGTCGCCAGTAGAACCAGCACCGCCAACAAGGCGATGAGCGGTCCCTTGCCCCCGGTCTCAGCCGGCGGAGCTTGCGGAAGGTCGATCGGGCGTTCCTGAATGGCGCCAGCCTTCGCGACGGCCTCCTTCTCGGGCGCCGTCGCGGCGGGTGGCGGGGCCACCGGCTCGGGGGCCTCCTGCACGGGCGCCGGTACCGGTTCCTGGGCCGGCGGTGCGGCTGCTGGCGCAGGTGCCGGCTCAGGGGCCGGGGCGGCTGCAGGCAACAGGCCGGCTGGGCCGGCCGGGTCCAGGGAGGTGGTGTCGGCGGCCGCTGCCAGATCGGCCTCTAGCGCAGCCACGTCCATATTGGCCTGAATGGCGGGATCGAGGGACGTCTCATCGCCCTCGAAGCCCGTGCCGAAGCCCTGAGCGGCCTGAACGACCCAGTGGTGGGCCGGCTGGTCGCCTCCTTCCGCGGGCGGTTGCGCGAAGGCGTCGGTAACCGGGGGGCGCTCCTCCCCGAAGGGTGCGGTCGGGGGAGCCTCCGCCGGCGTCTCCACGTCGCCGACGTTCCAGTGATGCGCCGGAGCGGGCGCGTCGGCGGCTACGGTCGTGTCGGGTGCGGGGGCCGCGAACGGATCGGCTGGGGGCTCGGCGGCTTGCCGGGCGGCGAACGGGTCGACCACTCCGGCCGCCGGCACGAAACCTTCCGCGGGTGGCTCGGGCGTCGCCGCGGGATCGGGGGAGGTCGTGTCGGTGTCCAGCAGACTGCCCGAGGGTGCTCCCTGGAACGGACTGGTGAACTGCTCCGTCGACAGGTACTCCTCGGCGGCCTCGGGCGCGGTCGCCGTGGCGTCTGCGGGCCCGTCGTCGGCGAACAGCGCGGCGGCGGACGCATCCATGACCGGGCTGTCTGGGGCCGCCGCGGCAACGGGCGCCACCACGGGGGCCTCGGGAGCCGCAATGCTGTCGTCGGGGGGCGGGGCGCTGGGCGGCACGTCAATGCCCGGCCGAGACGGCTCGGGCGGCAGGAAGCCAAGGTCGTCTTCGACGCCAGAGCGCGACGGCTCGGCCGGCGCGAAGCCGAATCCGATGTCGTCGTCATCATCATCGTCGTCAAACGAGAAGTCGGCGCCCGCGTCTTGAAGCGCTGGACCGGCCGGCGGTGCCGGTTCGGGGGGCTTGGCCGGTGCGCCCAGGGTTGCGGCGAAGCCGGTCGGGTAGTCCGCCGTCGACGTCGCTGATGGCGGGCTGCCGATGTCGATGGGCGGCGGCATCGTCGGAAGGGTGTCGGCTCGCAAATTGGGCGGAGGAGCCGCTCGGGGACCCGCCGATGCTGCTGCCGCTGCTGCCGCTGCTGCTGCGGCCTGAGCGGCAGCGACGGCGCTCTTGGTGGCCGCCGCGGCGTTGCCCAGATGCATCTCATGCTCGGCTTCCGCCGCCGCAGGCGCGGTAGAGACTGTGGGGCCTGCGAACTCCTGCGTGCTCACCGCAGGGTCGTTGGCTTCGGGAGCCGCAGGGGCACTGCCAGGGAAGGCCTGGTGCGGATCCGGGATGGGGTGCCGTGCCGTGACCGCCGATTCGTCGACGATCATCTCGTCGACGAGCAGGCCAGGCGTCTGCAGGTCAAGCGTCTCAGGCGCCGCCGCTGCAGGCTGACGTGGGAGCGTTTTGGCCCGATCGTCCAGCGGCGCTTCGCCGGGATCGCGCGGGAACTCGACGGTCGCCCCCGGGTCGATGACCGGCGACTTGACGTCCTCCCGGCTCGGCAGCTTCAGCTGACGGCCCGTGCGCTTGCGCGGCAGAGATTTGGAGTTGCCCAGGCTCGGGCGCGGTGGGGCCTGGCGGCGGAGGCTTGGCATCCGAACACGGCTCCCCGTCGAGGAGGCTTGTTCGGGGGCGACTTCCGTACCGCAGGCCGGGCACTCGGCGCCTGACCGGAAGATATGTCCGCATGCTTTGCACTGCATATCGAGGAGATCCTACCACCGCCTTTTCAATCCGACGAGATAGCGAACCACCCTTGTTATCGTGACAGCGCCAAACACCTCGGCGTTGAACGGGACCCCTCGAAATGAAACACTGAAAAGAACCGTTGTTGGGCCTGACAGCCCGGAGGAAGTCGTTTGCGTCTCGCCTATTCGTCGACAGCCACCCTCGCGACCTTTGTCGCGATGCTGGCGGTTGTAACGACGGCCTGCGCGACGAGCGGCGGTGGCGCCGACAAGAAGGAAGTCGTCACGCTCGAGCCCCTGAAGATGGTGGCCGTCAAGAACGCCGATGGGACCCAGACGGTGGAAGCGTTGGACCCCAGAGACCTCTTTCATGAGGCCGGGCGCGCCTTCGAAGATGGCGACCTGACGGCAGCGGCCAGGAAGTACGGACTCATCGTCGAGCGTTTCCCCAAGAGCCGTTACGCCACCGTGGCGCGGTTCAACGCCGGGGTGGCACTCCAGAAGCAAGGGGCCTATGCCAAGGCCATCCCCATGTTCCAGGGCGTGGTCGACCGCACGAAGGGTTCCAAGGACGCTCAGGACGCGTTGATGCACCTGGCGACCTGTCGCGACAAGCTCCGCGACCACAAAGCGGTCGTTGCCCTGATGAACCGCGTCCTCAAGCCGGAGTATCGGGACATCGCCCCGGTCGCGCGTCTCGAGGCCTATTCACGCCGCGGGAAAGCCCGGCACGAGCTGCGCCAGCTGGCCCTGGCCGAGCGCGACTACAAGGCCGCGCTGAGACTGTTCAAACGCCACATGGCCAACAAGATCCTGCGTCGCAGCTATTTCGTGTCGCTGGCGCAGTTCCGAATCGGTGAGATTTACCGCGAACTGTTCGGCACGATTCGGTTCAGGCTGCCGCTGGAGCGGATGGCCCGCGACCTCGAGGACAAGAGCAATTACTTCCTCAAGACCCAGGCCGCCTATCTCAGGACGTTGCGCTATAGCCACCCGGACCTTGCGGTAGCAGCTGGGTTCCGGCTGGGCGCCATCTACGAGCAGTTCTACGACGACATGATGGGGGCCGAGGTGCCCAACGACCTCACCAAGGAAGAGGTCGAGATCTACTACGAAGAGCTCCGCAAGAAGATACGTCCGCTGATCACCAAGGCGATCGACATCTACGAGCGCAACATCCGCATGGCCCAGCGACTTGGCCGGTCAAAAGCCGATTGGGTACGAAAAAGCCGGGCCAGCCTGGCCCGGCTCAAAGAGGTCCTGCGTCAAAACTCCGTCCGCAACGCGGAGCGGCAGCTCGGCAAGAAGACGAACGGCGACCAGTAGGGGCGCGCCGCGCGTCGTCGTCGTTACTCGCCTCGGAGTTCGGCGATAAGCTGTCGGCCCTTCGGACGCATCGTGACCGTGATGAACTCGAACACGTCGATGTAGTCGTTGGCCGTCATTTCCGACTTCTCCAGACGGTCGCGGACGGACATGGCCATGCGCAGCAGGCGGCCGTACATCGAGCCGGACGAGTCGGTCGGCAGCTGCATGCCCGGCGCCATCCACTTGGACTGCTCGCGGAAGGCGCTGGCCTTCACCGGAACGAACTCGTTGGGTGCCAGCAGCGAGGGCAGGGCGGTGAGCGCGGGCCACGAGACCTTGGTGCCCTTGCCGAAGGACCGCCGCAACGCCTCGAAGTAGCCTGTCACGTTGTCTAGACGGGCCTCGCTGTAGACGGCGTTGTACAGCGCCTTGGCGTAGTCCAGCGCGGTGGAGTCGGTCAGACCACGGAACGGGTCGAGGTCGGTCCGGGTTACCAGATCGGTGCTTGTTAGAACGTCCAGCACGGCCTCCTGGATGGCGCCACCGTCGCCGGTGTCGATGGCGGCCTTGAGCACATCCTCGGACAGCTGAGCCTGCGCGTCGGCGATGGCGGGGTCGCGCATCTTCTTCAGGCGCCGGCTGGCATCGCGTCCCCGCAACTGGGCGGTGTAGGTCTCGTCCTCGAAGCCGCCTGGGTAGAGGTGCTTGAACGCCTTCACCTGGTCGTCGAACGGGATGAGCTTGGGGTTGTCCTTGAGCGCCTTGCGGCGGCGGTCGGCGGTGACCACCTGGGACTCCAGCTCGTTGGCGATCCGCATGGCGATGTCGAGGGGTTGATCCACCGGCTCGAGCAGGTGGTAGAACCCGTCACGGATCTCGCGGAGCTGACCGTCCTGGAACTGGTAGCGGCGCTTCTTGGGTAGCTCGCCGGCGAGGACTGCGTAACCCCAGGCGGGGCGCTTCGTGTGGCGGAAGAGCTGCGGTACTACGGTGTCGTCGATAGCCATGGGATCCTCCTACAATCGACTCTCGGCGGCGCTCTGGGCGCCTCGGCGCGGACCCAGGGAGATTCCGGACCCGTGAATTCGGCGCGGGACTATGGGCGAAAGTGTGTCGACCGTAAAGGCTCAAACGCCTAGGGGCGCGTCCTCTCCGTCAGCCAGGCTGCAGCCTCACCCGCCGCGATTGATACCTGGTCGCCGGTATCCATGTCCTTGAGACTCACCGTCTGTGCGGCCCGCTCGTCCGAGCCCGCCAGCAGCACGTAGCGGATGCCCCGGTTGTGAGCCGCCTTGAACTGCTTGCCAAGCTTGCGGACCTTCAGGGACTGCTCCACGTTGAGACCCGCCTCCCGAAGCTGGCGCGCCATCGCGGCCATCTCGCCGAAGCCCTCGTCATCGACCAGGGCGATGTAGACGTCGGCCACCGACTCCTGGGGCTTCACCAGGCCGAGGTCCTCCAGCACGCTCAGCAGCCGGTCGACGCCCAGGCTGATTCCCACGGCCGGGACGCTCTCCTTGAGGAACATGCCCAGCAGGTCGTCGTAGCGGCCGCCCGACATCACCGAGCCGTAGCCCTCCCGCTCCAGAACGAAGGTCTCGTAGATGGTGCCGGTGTAGTAGTCGAGCCCCCGCGCGATGCTGAGGTCCACCTCGACCTGTCCGGAGTAGCCCGCCGCTTCGACGATGCGGAGCAGCTCGCTGAGCTCGGCCACGCCGGCCTTCCCGGTGTCTCCGAACATCTCCGTCAGCTGCTCGAGTTCGTCGATGTTGCCCACGGGGCGCTCGAGAACCTCGAACAGCCGCCCGATGGCGGCCTCGTCCAGGCTGGTCTCGGTCAGCAGCTCGGCGACGACGCCGTCCTTGCCGATCTTGGGCAGCTTGTCGACGCCCCGCAGAACGGCGAACTTGTCGTCACCGGTGGCCCCGACACGCTCCATCATCCCGTCGAGGATCTTGCGGTTGTTCACCCGCATCACGTAGCCGGGCACCTCGAGCGCCTGCAGCACCGCCAGCCCGACCATCATGCACTCGGCGTCGGCCCGCATCGACGCTTCGCCGACGATGTCCACGTCGCATTGCATGAACTCGCGGAAACGTCCGCGCTGGGGGCGCTCTGCGCGCCACACAGGGGCGATTTGATAGCGGCGGAAGGGCGCCGTCGGGCGGTGCTGGGCCACGACCCGGGCCAGGGGCACGGTGAGGTCGTACCGCAAGGCCACGTCGCGGCCCCCATTGTCGTCAAACCGGTAAAGGAGCTTGTCGCCCTCATCGCCGTACTTGCCCAGCAGCACCTCGGAGTACTCGATGGCCGGCGTGGTCAGCGGGCCGAAGCCAAAGCCTTCGAACACCTTGGTGATGCGCCGCAGCATCCCCTGCCGGGGGATATCGGCGGCCGGGAGGTAGTCCCGGAAGCCTTTCAGCGTGCGCGCTTTGACCGTCTTCGAACCCATCGATCCGCTCCTTGTGAGGGCGCCACACCCGTTCGGGGTGTGAAGCGAACCAACCTTTAGTACCGTTGGCCACCGACCACAACCGGGACGTTTCGCATGACCGATACCAAGAGCCCCGCCCCGTCCAGCGATGGTCCCGAGGACCAGGACGTCGCCAAGGAGATCGCCAAGCTGCGCGAGCAGATGCCGGATATGACGGTGGTCCAGAACGTGCCGCTAGCGTTCAAGCCGACGCCCCTACAGGACCTGCCCCTTGCCTCTGAGGCCCTCGGGATTCGTGTCCGGGTCAAGCGCGACGATCTGACCGGCAGCCACGTCAGCGGTAACAAGATCCGCAAGCTGGAGTACCTGACCCGGCACGCGCTGGCTCAGGGAGCGACGCACATCGTCACCACCGGCGGCATCCAGTCGAACCACTGTCGAGCGACCGCGTTTGCGGCCCGTGAGGTCGGCATGACGCCGGTGCTGCTGCTGCGTACGCCCAACGGAGAGGCCAGCGACTTGCCGGTGCCGGCAAACGGGAACGTGTTCCTCGACCAGCTGGCGGGCGCCGAGATCCGCACCTGCACGCCGGAGCAATACCAAGAGCGTGACTCACACATGGCCGCGATCGCCGAGGAGCTGAAGGCGGAGGGGCATACGCCCTACGTCATTCCGGAGGGCGGCTCCAACGCGCTGGGCGCACTGGGCTATGTCGCTTGCGCCCACGAGATTGTGGTGCAGTGCGGCGACAAGCTTCCCGCCACGGTGGTGTGTGCGGTCGGCTCCGGCGGAACGGTGGCCGGGCTCGCGCTGGGCTTCAAGCACCTCAACCTGGGTATCCGGGTTCTCGGCGTGCCGGTCTGCGACGACGGCGCGTACTTCCACAAGCGGGTGATGGCCATCGCCGCCGCCGCGAGCGCCAAGTTCGGCCTCGCTGAGCTGGAGGACAAGGACTTCGGCTTCATCGACGGCTACCAGGGACGTGGCTACGCTCTGAGCACGGCCGAAGAACTGGCGCTGATCCGGGACGTGGCGCGGCGCGATGGCATCGTCCTGGACCCGGTCTACACGGGCAAAGCGTTCAAGGCCCTGGTCGAGGTTGCTCAGCAGGACAGCGGCGCACGCCTGGGTGGCGACACGGTGTTCGTCCACACCGGCGGCATCTTTGGGCTGCTCGCCAAAGCGGACGAGTTCGTCGAGCACGGTCTGCTGTAGGGGAGGCGCGGGGCGATAGGTCTGTGCCGCCCCACTATCGCGCCGCCTCTGCGCCTCTGCGCGAGGCATCAAGACATGCCTGACGGTTGTCATCCAACGGTCCACTACAAGCCGCCCCTGACAGGCTACTCCCAACCCCCACACCCGCGCCTCTGCGTCTCCTCGCGGTTGAGCCGCGCGGGAAGCCAACCTCCAAAAGAGAAAGCCCCGACCGTCGCCGGCCGGGGCTTTTCCAGTTCATGCGACCAGAGGTGCTACTTTGCGGAGAAGGTGCACTTCTTGTCGTTGGCGCAAGCCTTGAGCTGCGGCTCGATCTTGGACCAGCGGACGTTGTCGGCGATCTGCTTGGCCTCGAGGATGATCGTGGCCAGTCGCTGAGACACCAGCACCGAGGCCTTGTTGGCCATCTGAGTGAAGGCGGCGGACAGGTTCATCTGCAGGACGTCCTTGGTGGAGGAAACCTTCACCTTGGGCTTGCCCGTCTCCTTGTCCTTCTCGTCCAGCACCAGAACCATTTTCCAGTCGTAGACCGGCGCCGAGTTGGGGTCTTTCGGGTCGACGGTGCCGACCTGCTGCCGACCGATGTCGGGCACGGCCTTGACCACCGCGGCGACCTTTCGCTCGGGCACCTGCTTGGCATGGCACTTCTTGATGTCCGGCTTGCAGATGAAGCCCGCGTTGCAGTCCTTGGCGTCCTTGCACTCGGTCATCTTGACGCGTTTGCCGTCGGCCCCGGTCTTCCACCAGCTCTGCTGGGTGACTTCGCGGAAGCCCACCTCGGTCACCACCAGCCGCACCATCTGGTCGGGCTCGGGCGTCGCGGTGGCCACCTTGGCGATGCTCTGGGCTTCGCTGAAGGCAGAGGCGACCTTGTCGTAGAGCTGCTTGGTCCGCACCGCGAAGTTCGCCACCGGACCCAGCGTGAACAGCTCGCTGGTGATCGACTGCGGGTCGATGAAGACGTTGTCGGACTTGTACTTGCCCATCTCGCCCACGACCTTCTCGAGCTGCGGCTGCAGCGCGGTCCAATCGGAGTCCTGAGCACCGCCGGCCTTGTTCACGACCGCAGCGATCTTCGACTGGACGGCGTCCAGCTGCGCCTTGAGGGCGTCGATGCGCTCGAGCGTGTTGGCGCCGGACTTGTCCTGAGCCCCGGAGATGTTCTTCAGCATCCCCTCGGCCTGCTTCGCGTACAGGTCGATGGTCTCGGTCTCGGCGCTCGCCTTGCCGCTCATCGAGCCCATGAAGAAGGCGATCAGGAAGGTGATGACCGCGGTACCTCCGATGATCATCAGTCGCTGCTTGGCCTGCGAGGCCATCTCCTCGCTGCCTTCAACGACCACGTACTGCGGACCCTCGTACCGCTCGGGTACCGGGGTGCTTTCGGCTCCCATGAAGCCGAACTCTTCCGCGGCAGGGCCTGCCTCAGCATCGGCAGCCGCCGCCCGGGCACGCGCTTCGGCGATACTCGCCGCGGCCTGCTCCTTGGCAGCTGCTTTCGCTGCTACGGCATCAGCCTCGGCTTTCGCCTTCGCTGCAGCCTCTTCCTCTTCCTTCTTTTTCTTACGCTTCTTGAGACCAAGTCTGGCCTTGAGATCGTCAGTTCCGTCAGCCAACGCGACCTCCCAGGTGTGTGCGTATGTCACCCTAGCATCGCCCCTATGGGTGTCAACTCGCCGAGGGGAGCGTTTTTTCGCGCCCTTGATAACGCCAAGTTAGCCTCTTCGGTGATGATGCAGACCCACCCGATCGCCGAGACCGACGCGCAGATGCGCCGTCCCCCGCCGCCCGTCGCCTGGGACGCCGTGCGCAAAATCCACCTGATGGGCATCTGCGGCAGCGCCATGGGCGCGCTCGCCCAGATGCTGGTCAAGAAGGGCTACGAGGTGCGCGGCAGCGACCGTGGCGCCTACCCCCCCATGTCCACCACGCTGGCTGCCGCCGGCATCACTATCATGGAGGGTTACAACGCCTCCAACCTGGACTGGGGGCCTGACGTCGTGGTGGTCGGCAACGTCATCCGGCCCACCTACGACGAGGCGATAGCTCTTCGTCATCGAGGAGTTCCGCACTGCTCATTGCCACAGTGCATCACAGGGCTGTTCATCCGCGACCGCCACAGCGTTGTGGTCACCGGCACCCACGGCAAGACCTCCACCAGCTCGATGGTGGCGTGGTTGCTGCACACCGCCGGGTTGGACCCGGGGTTCATGATCGGCGGTGTCACCCGGAACTTCGGCAGCAACCACCGCGTCTCCGAGGGCGGGGTCTACGTGGTCGAGGGCGACGAGTACGACACCGCGTACTGGGACAAGGGGCCGAAGTTCCTCCACTATCGGCCCCAGAGCGCGTCGATCAACAACATCGAGTTCGACCACGCGGATATCTTCGCGGACCTGGACGCCGTCGAGGCGACGTTCGCGCGATTCGCAGCGATCATGCCCTCCAGTGGGCGGCTGGTGGTGAACGGCCGAGACCCGGTGGTCGAGCGGGTCGCCAGGGCCTCGGCCGCGCCACTGTGGCGGTTTGGCGTCGACGACCCAAGCTACGACGTGCGCGCAACCGGAGTCGCCGCCGATCACGACGGCACCCGGTTTCAGCTGCATCTCCCCGGGCACGACCCGGTAGCTACTGGGCTGGTGGGCCTGTGGGGCCGCCACAACGTGGAGAATGCGCTCACCGCCGCCGGCCTGGCGCTCGCCGTCGGCGCCGAGCCGGCCGCCATCGACGAGGGGCTGCGTACCTTCCTGCTGCCCGCCAAGCGACAGGAGCTCAAGGGCGTGGTGCGCGACGTGCCCGTCATCGACGACTTTGCCCACCACCCCACCGCGATCGCCGAGACGCTGGCCAGCGTGAGGGTTCGCTATCCGGGCAGGCGCGTGCTGGCGCTGTTCGAGGTGGAGTCGAACACCTCGCGACGGCGGGTGTTCCAGGACGGGTTCGCCTCCGCCCTGGGCATCGCTGACCGGGTCTGGTTCTGCCGCCCGCACGCCAAGGCCGACAACCTGCCTGCCGACGTTCGGCTCGACATGGACAAGCTCTTGGGGGATATCCGCGACAGCGGTACCCCCGCGGACCTCATCGCCGACATCGACGAGCTGGCCCAGACGGTGGCCAGCGAGGCTCGCTCTGGGGATGACGTCATCATCGCGATGTCAGGTCGTGACTTCCACGGGGTCCACGACAAGCTTCTCGAGGCGCTCGACGACTAGTCGCCGATTCCCTTGAGGACGCAGTTGCCTTCCTGCGGGGTGCAGTCTTCGGCGCCGCAGGGGCACACCACCTGCCCCTCGCAGTATCGGCTATCGGCGCAGTCTTCGTCGGAGTAGCAAGTCACGTTGAACTGCGTGAACGGCACGCAGGTGGACGACACGTCGAGCACACACTCGGTGTTGGTCGCCGCAGACACACAGCGCGTGCCATCACCGCAGGCGAAGTAGCTGTTGCAACAGGCGCCGGCCTCTTCCTCCGGCGCGCAGACGCCCGGTTCGTCGTTCTGGGGGCACGTCGTGTTCGACGGGCAGATCGCCAGGCCCTTGCAGTAATGGTCCGCCTCGCAGTCATAGTGAGACCAGCACTGCCCCGGCTTGTCCTTCTGGCACTTGCCGCCCAGGGCGCAGTCCTGGGTGTTGAAGCAGGGGTTGAACAGGCACTCCCAGTCGCGGGCGCAGGTCGAGTCGGTACCGCAGTCGGTGTTGGCGTTGCAGAACTGCTCCGAGGGCAGCTCGCAGTCGCCCATCATGCTGCGCCAGCAGCGCGCGTTGCAGGCGCAGATGAAGGCGTTGTTGCACACCAGGCCGGCGGGACAATCAAAGTAGTTGTAGCAGGTCTCACCGATCACTGGCTCCGGGACGCACACGGCGGTCGCGTTGGGCGGGCAGGTTTCGGTGGTGTTGTTGTTGCGGCACTGGAAGCCCGGGCCGCAGTCCCTGTGGCTGACGCAGCAGTCGCCCTCGATGGGGTAGATGAAGCAGAAGCCGGCTTTGTGGGGCTCGGCGCAGCCTTCCGGGTCGGTGCAGATGAACTCGCTGGCGCAACGCAGCTGGCCCGAGCAGTCGTCGTTGTTCCAGCAGCCTTCGTCGAGCTCGGGAACGCAGACACCCTCCACCGGGTCGTCTTCGCCGGGGCAGTAGTAGGTGTCCGGGATGGCGCAGCGGAGCCCGGGCTTGCACTCGGAGTCGGTGGTGCAGGCCACCGGCTTGGTCAGGCAGAGCCCCTTCTGTGTCGGTGCCTCGCAGGTCTCGCCCTGGGGGCAGACCACGCCACCATCGCACTGTCCGGTGGGCCCACAGTGGGCGTCGAGGTAGCACTGCTCGGGGGTCACCTGCACGCCGCAGGCAACGCCCGCCAGGCAAATCCAGCCGTCGTCGCAGTCGTTGTGGGTCTGGCAGACCACCTCGGCCGCGTCCAGGCAAGTGCCTGGCGTGGTCGGGACCTTGCACGATGTGGAGCCGCATTCGCACAGTGCCGCGCCCGCGCAGATCTTGCCGTCGGTACAGTCGCTGTCGGCAAAGCAGCTACCGGCGGCGGGCTTCTCCTGGCAGCTTCCTGCCACGCAGACGCCGTCACCGCACTCTTTGTCGGTCAGGCAGCACGCTCCAGCCAGGCCGCAGTAACCGGGGGTTGCGGTGCACCCAGAGACACCGCAGGGGCAGCTGTCTCCGCCCTCGCAGACCAGGCCGGCATCACACTGGGCGTTGGTCCAGCAGGCCCCCTCACCGGTCGGCCGGGTTCGGCAGACGCCCTCGGCGCAGACCTCCTCGGCGCCGCACTCGGAGTCGGCATTACAGCAGCCGGCGCCGTACAGGCACTCTCCCACGACGGGGTTGCAGGAGCTGTCGGGGCCGCAGGTGGTGCAGCGTTCTGCGTCCTGGCAGGTCTGACCCGGGTTGCACGCGCCGTCGAAGTAGCATCCGGAGTTTGGGGCCGGATGGCAGACCCCCTCGATACAGATTTCGCCAAGAGCGCAGACGCCAGTGATGTCGCAGCAACCCTCCTGCTCGCCGGGCCCGGTGTCGGCATCGGCCGTCGTGTCTGCCGCATCCGTGGTCACGTCCGGAGCCGTCACGTCGGGAGAGGTGGGAGGCGGGTCGTTGGAGGGGCACGCCGTCAGGCCCGACGCCATCGACAGCCCTCCCATCACCAGGATGAGGTAGGGCAGGAGTGATGGAGAGCGGGTAGCAGTGGAGCGTTTCACGTCGGACTCTGTATGCGTTTTTTCGGCCTGCAGCACTTTACTGGTGGGCGGGCTGGATGCAACGGCGTTCCGGGTTCCGAACCGCTGCGTTGTCACTCACTTGCCCGCCCGCTTGGCCAACAGGTCGAGGGTCGCTTTGAGCGTTTGCGGGTCCTCGAGCACGGTGGTGCAGGCCTTTTGCTGCGAGCTGCTGGGGGTTTTGCCGCCCACGCTGTCGGCGTACAGCTTGCAGCCCTTGTCGTCGGTCGCCGCGCACACCTTCTCCAGCAGCTCGGCGCACGGGTCACCGCCGCACGCGGCCAGCGCGGGGCTGGTGACCGTCAGGACCACCAGGCTGTAGAAGAGGGTGACGAGGCGGGATGTCATAGGCGGGGCACTATAGCGATCGCGGCGCTGCGCGCCACCAAAGAAAGCAGCACTACTCGGGCTTGGCCGCGGCGGCCTTCTTCAGCTTCTGGAAGCAGGCCAGTCCCTTCTCCTGCAGCGCCAGCAGCTCCTTGGTCTCGCTCTCTGGAGGTTTGTGCTGCTTGGCAATGGCCGCCGTGGCGTTCATGTACGCCTCGATCTTCTTGGTCGCGCAATCAGCGTCGGCGCAGGCGCAGGCCTCGTTGTTGAAGGTCTCGGCCAGCTTCATCATCTGCTTCTTGGCTTCGGGCCAGGCGACCGGGGGAGGGCCGTCATGCAGTTCGCATTCGGGGGCGCCAAAGAAGTACCAGTCGCTGGAGTCGGCCTTTCCGATGGGGTTCTCGAGCTCGACCTCGACGTGTTTGCCACCCACCTCGAAGTGGAGTTTGACGTCGCCGTATCGCGTCACGCCCGGGCAGCCGTCGTTGGGCTTGCGGGCCTCGCCGCCGGTCCGGGTGACCAGCTTCGCGTTGGCCCAGTCAACGGCACCGCATTCGCCGGCGAAGCGTTGGCCCAGCTTGTCGCGTTCGCGGGTGAACTCCTTGGTCATGCGCGCCACGTCCGCTTTGGCGGTCAGCCCCGGGCACAGTTTTTTGGCGTGGGCGGCCTTGACCATCAGCTTGGCAAATGCGGCCTCGTCCCTCGCTTTGATGGCGGCGATCGCCGCGTCGATCAGCGTTTCGAAGCTCTTCGGTGGGCCGGTCGCCGCTGCAGGCTTGTCGGCAGCATCCCCCTTTTTGCCGGTCGCTCCGTCTCCGCTCTTGCCGCACCCCGCCAAAAGCGCGACGCAGCCCAGCACCGCCGCCATCGTTCCCCACTGCATACACTCGTCCTCGGTCGTGCTCAGTCGATGAGACCGGCGCCCTGCCTCTTCTTCTTCTTCTTCTTGCGAGGCTGTCGGCGCTCCTTGTCCAAGCTTATCGACAGGTCCTTGGAGTCGGCGGTCAGTTCCACCGTCTTCGTCTTGTAGCCACGGCGCTTCACGGTGACCTCCAGGGTCTTGCCAGCTTGTGGCGGCAGCACTTTGAGCGCGCCCTTACCCACCCAGGTACCGCCGATGAAGATGGATGCATCTTCGGGCGTCACCGCGATCGATACCTTCTGGGCGACCACCGGCTTGGGCTTGGGCTTGGGTTCTGGTGGTTCGACCTTTACCGCAGGGGCGGCGGGCTGGGGCTTGGGGGCCTCGGCAGTATCTGCTGTCGGGGACTGGGCGTCGGGCGCAACCCCGGCGTCCGGCGCTTTGTCGTGTGTCGCTTCAGCGCCCCTGCTCTCGGTCGTCGCCTCCGCGGTGGAGCGGGTGTCAAGGGTGTCGGAGGGGGGTGGCGTGGACTTCTCCTCGGCGGTTGCGCGGGACGCGGTCGCTGGGCCGTCACTCGGCGTTGCCGGGGTCTTGTCACCCCCCGACAGCGCGAACGCCACGGCAGCGAGTCCTGCGGCGACGGGGATCAGAAGCCATTTGAGCTTACCGCCGCCTGATGTCGTCTCGGGCGCGCTCCGCTCGGCCATCACGTCGGCCCGATCCAGCCGCTCCATGGTGTCGAGAGCCCGGGGCGCGTCTGTGGACGACGTGAGCGCCTTGTTGACCACCGCCACCGTGTCGGCGCGGCCAGCGGCGGCAAGCGTCGACATCTCCGCATCGGGGGCGGTCACGATGGGGCGGCTGGCGAGCGCATCGAAGTCGTCCGTGGACGTCAACAGGGCGCCCTGGGTCTCGACCGGCGCGGTGCTGCCGGGTGCCGGATAGTCGCCGGTCGGTTCGGTGGACGCCGGCTTGACCGCCTTGAGTACCTGCGAGCGGTGAATCTCGGCCACGTTGGCGGACGGATCCAGGGCGGCCACCAGCTGATCGGCGAACGCAGAGGCCGTTCTGGGGCGATCCTCGGGGTCCTTCGCCATTCCGGAGCGGACGACGGCCTCCAATGTGGACGGCAGCTCGCCGGCCTCGCGCGAGATCTCACCGAACAGTGGCACCGGTGCGTCGAGGTGCTTCATGCACAGGCGCATCGGGGTCTTGGCCACGAACGGTCGCCGCCCGGTGAGCAGCTCGAAGGCCATGACCGCCAGCGAATAGACGTCCGAGCGGGGGTCCAGCTGGTCGCCCAGGATGTGCTCGGGGCTCATATACGCGGGCGTGCCGCACATGACGCCGGTGCGCGTGAGTCGCTCGCCGCCTTCGATGTAGCGGGGCTGCGCGATGCCGAAGTCCAGGACTTTGGCCACGTCCCGTGCGCGCTTGCTGTGGTCGATGAGGATGACGTTGTCGGGCTTGAGGTCGCGGTGGAGCAGGCCCTTGTCGTGGGCGTGATGGATGCCATCACACACCTGGGTCAGGATGTGCACCACGCGGCGGGGGCTCAGCGGGCCCTCGTCCTTGAGGACGTCCGCCAGCTCCCGGCCCTCGAGCAGCTCCATCACCATGTAGAGCAGCTCGTCCTGTTCCGCGATGCGGCCGAAGTCGAACACGGTGATGATGTTCGGGTGGTCGAGTTTGCTGACCGCCTTGGCTTCGTTGAGGAAGCGCTGCACCAACTCGGGGTCGTCCCGCTGCGCAGCGTGCATGATCTTGACCGCGACGTCCCGGCCCATCGAGTGTTGATGCGCCCGATACACCGACCCCATGCCGCCCTTGCCGATGACCTGCTTGAGGGTCAGCTTGCCGTCGAGGACCATGCCTATCCGGCGATCCTGCTTGTCCTCTTCGGCGGGACTGATGGTGTTTTCGTCGCCCAATGAATGCCCTGGTTCTGGCGAAGCTTACTACGCCAGCATTGTTACACAGGCAAAGGGGCGCGACACAATCACAGGTGCTTACAGCAGGACGAAACAGTCGTGAAGGCCCCGGTGCAGCCTTGCCCGTGCCCTCCCAAACCGTGCCCGTGCCGACCGCACGGGCACGGGAAATTGTGGTCGTGGCTCGAAGAGCTACTCCGGCCGTTCGATGTCCAGATACGCCATCCAGCGCGTGATCTGGCGCGGATGCTTGCCGTAATGCCGCGCCACCTGGGCCTTGTTCCAACTCGCCGCCTCGAGCTGCGCCAGCAGGTCTTCGCGGCTGGGGCGCTGCCTGCCGGTGGGCTCACTGCCGCTTGCGGCCGTGGCGGTCTTGCCGGTGGAACGCCGTGCGTCCTCCCGCGGTCGCTGGATGCCATCGAAGGCCTGTTGTATCAGCTCGTCGGAGAGCTCTCCGTCGGCCCGAATCTGGGCCAGCGCAACGGCTCGCTCGATGGCCATGTCGAGCTCGCGCACGTTGCCCTGCCAGCGGACATCCAGCAGCGCCTCCACCACGTCCCAGCTCAACGGCTGCTTGTAACCGTGGCGCTTGGCGAGGGCAGCGGCGATGAAGGGAATGTCCTCGGGCCGCTCGTCCAGCGGTGGCAGGTGCACCCGGAAGCGGCCCAGCCGGTCCAGGAGGTCCTCCCGGAACTCGTGGGTCGCGGCCATGCCAGCCAGGTCTTTGTTGGTGGCGGAAACCACGAGCGTGTTGAAAGGGATCGCCTTCTGTCCACCAAGCGGCGTGACCTGCCGCTCCTGCAGCACGTTCAGCAGCTTTGCCTGCTCGGCCGTCGGCGTGTCGCCCACCTCGTCCAACAGCAGCACGCCGCCGTCGGCCTGCTGGAAGTACCCGGGGCGGCCCTTCACGTTGGTCGCGTACCGGTCGACCACGCCAAAAAGGTCCGCCGCGACCGTCCCATCCGCCAGACTCGGCGCGCTCACCTGCCGGAAGGGCACCTCTTTGCGCATGCGCTCGCTGAGCAGTCGGTGGGCTTCCCGCGCCACCACCTGCTTGCCGGTTCCCCGCGGACCCGTCACCAGCAGCGCCTGGGTCACCTGGCCCCGCCGCTTCAGCCGCATCGCTGTCTGCGCCACCACCAGCGACAGTTCGTCCCGCGCGGTGCCCAGCGCGTTGCTGACACCCACCAGCAATGTGTCTTCGAGCCCTGGATCCGGGTTGCGCACCGCCATCCACAAGGTCGTCCCGGTGAGCACGGTCTTGCCGTGTTCCACCAGCACCTCGTCCTCGCCTTCCAGCTCGGCTTCACCGACCCAGGTGCCGTTGGCGCTGTTCTTCCAGCCGCCCTCGTCCCGCGGCGCTCCGTCCCGCACCGTCACACCGTCCGGGCTCCGGCTGGCCAGCCAGGCGGTGGCGTGGTTGCGTGACATGCGGGTGTCTGACCGCCCGTCCACCTCGACCCGGCCTAGCACGCTCGGACGTTTGCCAACCGTCGTAATCCGACCCAAAAGGGCCGGTACAGGGCTGGCTACGATGACCATGGCCCAGGTGTCGCTGTCTTTGCGACCCGACCCGCCCTTTGCGCGGCCCGAACTACGATCGACGATGGTTGTGGCGTCCGCCATGGTCTCCAGTTCTCGATGAGTTCCGAGGGCTTAGTCGTCGCTGTTGACCGCGTAGATCACCAGCGGGACCTTGCTCTTCAGCGCCTTGTACGCCCTGCGCCGCAGCATCGTCACGCCCCAATTGGCCGGCGCGTTCGAGGCCACGTTGGCGTCGAACAGTGGGGTCTCGGTGTTGTAGGGGTCGAGGCCCTCGGGCACCTGCAGGATGATCGCGAAGGTGTCCAACTCGCGCAGCAGCGACGGCAGCGAGGCGACGGCGATCTCGGAGCCGTCGTCATCGTCGGAACCGTATTCGCTCAGGAAGTACACGTCCGGCAGACGGGTCGGTACGTAGACCGCTACCTCTGCGTCGCTCTCCAGAAGATGCGGGAACTTCTTGGCCCGCTCGCCGTCATCGAAGGCGTCGAAGATAGGGTGGTCCCAGGGCGCGTCGGTGGCCTCGAAGCCGTCCAGCGTGTCGTGCTTTTCGTACCAGGCCGCGGCGGCTCTCAGGGCGTAGAGCGCCACGACGTCCAGTGTCTCGGCCGCAGCCCCCGTCCCGGGGCTCTCGTCCCACCGGGCTTTGTCGCCGGCGATCTGGACCAATGCGGTCTGGAGGTTCTGGAGCGCCTCCTGGCGTAGAGCCAGCGATGGCTCGCTGTCGCTCCAGTAGTCGATGAGAGGCGTTATGGCGACCTGATACTGAATCATGGCCCAACTACTTTAGACTCCGCGGCTTCATTCGTCTATTTGGCGTGGAGCAGCTCGCCCTCGTAGTCCCCCGGCGCTCGGTACCCCAACAGGGACAGTGTGGTCGCCGTGAGGTTGGCCAGGCCCGCCCCATCGACCCCGTGGTTCCACAGCAGACGGTCGGCACCATGCCCCACCGCGACGACCGGCACCGGATTGCGGGTGTGGTTGGTCCGGGTGATGAACTCACCGTCCTCGTTGCGCTTGAGCGCGCCGGTCTTCTTGTCGCGCTCGATCATCGCCTCGCAGTTGCCGTGGTCGGCGGTGATCAGGAGCAGTCCCTTTCGCGCCACAATCCCCTTCACCAGCCGCGATAGCGACAGATCCAGGCTCTCCATGGCGATGCGTGCGGCCCGCACGTTGCCCGTGTGGCCGACCATGTCGCCGTTGGCGTAGTTGAGCCGCACGAAGCCGGGGTTGAAGGCGTCGATCTCTGCCAGGGTCCGATCGGTGATGTCGGCGGCCTTCATCCACGGCCGCTGGTCGAACTCGACCCGGTCGCTGGGGATCTCCACCCACCGCTCCAGGTCGTTGCCGCCGAACGGCTCGGAGTTGTTGCCGTTGAAGAAGTAGGTCACGTGGCCGAACTTCTGGGTCTCGCTGATGGCCAGCTGCCGAACGCCTTGCTTGGCCAGGTACTGCCCAAGCGTGCGGTCGATCTGCGGGGGCTCGACCAGATAGCGCTGCGGGACCTTGAGGTCGCCGTCGTACTCCATCATTCCGGCGTAGCGGACCTTGGGGACGGGGCCACGATCGAAGTGCGGGAAGTCGCCTTCGGGGGCCTCGAAGGCGCGCGTGATCTCCAGCGCCCGGTCGCCCCGGAAGTTGAAGAAGATGACCGCGTCGCCATCGCGAATGGGGCCCACCGGCTTGCCATCGTCGTCGACCACGACGAAGGGCTGCATGTATTGATCGATGATGTCGGGGAGCTCGTCGCGGTACTGGGCAATGGCGGCGCTCGCCGAGGCGAAGCCACGCCCCTTGCCGTGGACGTGGGCCTCCCATCCACGTTCGACGACGGCCCAGTCGGCCTCGTATCGGTCCATGGTCGTGACCATGCGGCCGCCGCCGGACGCCACGCGAGCATCCACGCCGGCGTCGCGCATCTTGGCCAGCTGCGCCTCCAGCGGCTCGATGTACTCCAGAGCGCTGGTCTCACCCACGTCACGACCATCCAACAGGGGATGGATGCGGATGCGGCGCACGCCTTCGGACACGGCGTTGTCCATGATGGCGTAGGCGTGGGCGATGTGGCTGTGCACGTTGCCGTCGGACCAGAGCCCGATGAGGTGCAGGGTGCCTCCGTCGGCCGGGGTGACCGCCTCCATGACCCACTTCCAGGTGTCGCCCTTGAACAGCGACCCGTCGGCGACGGCGTTCTGGACCAGCTTGGCGCCCTGGTCGAAGACGCGACCGGCGCCCAACGCGTTGTGTCCGACCTCGGAGTTGCCCATATCGGAGTTGGTGGGCATGCCGACCGCCACGCCGTGAGCCGCGACGCGCCCCACCACCGGGCCTTTCATCAGGCCGTCCAGGAACGGGGTGTGGGCAAGATGCCAGGCGTTGCCCTCGTCGGGTTTACCCAGGCCGACCCCATCCATGATGACGAGGCACACCGGACCGGGCGGGGCGATGATGTCGGGGTGCTTGTTGAGGGTCCATTCGGGGGACGGCACGGTGGGCTCCTTGGACTTTTCGAACGGGATGGTAACGTCTCTCCACGTGACGAGCTATCAGCCCCCCTTCAAATATCGGGTCCCCAACGCGCCTGCACTGTTTCTCGGTCGAGACGCCGAGATGGAGCGGCTGCGACTTGCGCTGGGCCGCTTTCCAGTGGCTGTGCTGGTGGGTTCCGGTGGGATGGGCAAGTCGGGGTTGGCCCGCGCCTTCGTTCACGGGCTCGCGGGCACGTCCGGCATGTCTGCGGTGCAGGTCGTCGTGCGTCCCGACGACCGGCTCGGCCAGCTGCTGGGCGACATTCTGGCGGCGCTGAAGAAGACGCCCCAGGACGGCGAGCCCGAGGACGCCATGGAGGCGGTCCTGGCGGCGGCCGAGGACCGGAGCGCGGTCGTGCTCATGGAGGACCTGCACCACCTCCCGGCGGAGGAGCTGGCCACGTGGTTGGATGTGCTCGCCAGCTATGCGCGCGGGTCACGCTGGGTAGCGACGACGCGGGCCGATCCGACCGCTTTTTCGATGCGGGAACAGGTCGTGCGTCTGGGGCCGCTGAGCGGTGCCGCCTGCGACGAGCTGGTGGCCGCCTGTGCCCCAACCGCGGACGCCGAGACGCGGCGCGCCATCGTCACGCGGTCAGCGGGGCAGCCGCTGGAGGCGCGACGCCTGGCGGTGGGGTGGACCCAGAACGATTCGGAGGCTCGAGAGGTGCTGGGAGCGGTGCCCGAGACCGGGCGTGAGCTGGTGGAGACGTTGGCCCACACGCAGCTTCCGTTGAGCCTGGACGACCTGGGGGCGGCGGTCACGCTGCCCGCCAGCGAGGTCCTCGAGCTGTTGGCGTTGGCGGGAATCCTGGTGACCGAAGGCGGCGAACGGGTGCGCTTGCACGACGCCATGCGGGGCCGGGTTGCCAGCGAGGTGGCGCCGACGCGTACCGGGGCGATCCGTGAGGCGCTGTCGAGCGGTCTCGGTGAGCGGACCGACCCCGACGCGCTGCTCGAGGCGGTACGTTCATCGCTGGACGCGGGCAAGGTGAAAGCGGCCGGCCAGCTGCTTGACGCGCGGTTCGGCGACCTGGCCAAGAGTGGGCTGACGGAGCGGCTCTGGCGCGTCTTGCGGGCCCACGCCCATCAGCTCCCGGACCACGCCTTGCGTGCGGCGTTCGCCACGAACACGTCGGAGTCGCTGCGTTGGGCGGCGGCCCAGAAACCGCCGGAGGGGGCATCACTGCAGCTGCGCTACGACTGGATCCGGGCACGGCAGTTGGTGTCGGTGCGCCGCCGAGGGGTCGTCGAGGACGCCCTGGCGTTGGCGGCCGATGCGCGGGCCGGCGGTCAGGAAACGCTGGCCTTCGACGCGACGTACATGGCGGCCGATGCGATGTTCGGGGCGGGCCGGGTGGAGGAGTGTCTGGAGGCGCTGGCGCAGATTGCCGAGGGGACCAGCAGCGTCGGGATGATGGTGCGGCGCGACGCGCTGATGTCGCGGGCGACCGAGCTCAATGGGGACCTGGAGACGGCGGTGGGGTGGGCCATGAAGGCCCGGCGTCGAGCCGAGGGGCTGCCTCCGTCGGAGCGTCTCTCGGCCTTGCGGCGGGCCCACCTGGTGACCGTTCCGGAGACGCCTGGGCCCAACGCCGATGCGCCCCTGCCGGAGGGGGGCTTCTGGCCGGTGTTCCTGGCTGGACTACAGGCCGGGCTCAACGGAGATGGGCCGAGATGCTCGGCGGCCTACGCCGCGCTGGACCCAGACACCTTCAACAACGCCACCGAGCACGTGATGTACCACCTGCTGGGGATGTTTCGCGGGTTCATGAACGGGCCCACGGCGGACATCTACTCGTCCGCGCAGCAGGCGGTCCACCGGGCGCGTTCGGCGGGGGACTGGCTGGGCATGCAGTGGGCGACGTTGGGCCACAGCATGGCCAGCTGGGTCGCCATCAAGGGCGCGCCGAACGTGGGTTGGCCAGAGGGGATGATGCCTCCGGCGGGCCCGATCCACGGGCTCATCCAGTTGATGGACGACCTCCATCGGATGGACGCCGACCCCAGCATCGAGCTGCAACGCACCCCCGATATGTCGCCGGACAAGCCCGACCGCGCCAGCGCCCCATTGGATATCGCAGACGCTCTCGGCGCTTCGATGTTTGCCATCTTGCGTGGACGCCATCAGGAGGCCTTGGTGTCGGCGGCTCGCGCGGTGCGCATCGCGCAGTCACCGGGGCTGCGCTTCGCCGAGTTCGTTGTCAGGTCGATGCAGCTCGTCGTGTTGGCGACGATGGATCGGGAGGCGGAGCTTCAGCGCTCCCTGGAGGCTTACAGTCAGCTGATTCAGCAGATGGACGCGGCCTACACGCGGACAGCGTTGCGCATCATGGAAGCCGGCTTCGGACCGGAGCCCCAGGTGGCGGAGATGGAAGCCATCGCGGACGAGTGGAGCAGCTGCGCGGTGGCCGCCTATTGGGCGCGCCATCTGTTGCGGGGCGAGGAGCCGAAGGGGCTGTCGCACATCATCTCGGTGGCGGCGATGCGAAAGCGGTGGGCCCGGATCCGGGTGACCCGCTACGACGATGGCGCCCAGAGCGCCTGGCGGCGGGGTTGGGGCGTGGACCTGGCTTCGAAGACCGCCTGGAGGCTCGACGGTCAGGTGGTGGACCTGTCTCGCCGCAAGACCATGCGTCGCTTGCTCCACGTGCTCGCCGAGAAGGGGGGCGAGGCCAGCAAAGAGGAGCTGGTCGAGGGCACCTGGGACACGGAGTACCATCCACTCAGGGACGACACGAAGCTGCAGGTGTCGATGGGGCGACTGCGCAAGCTTCTGGGCGATGACCCCCAGGCGCCGATGCACATCGTGACCATCGAGGACGGCTACGGTGTGGGCCCCGAGGTGCCGTTCACGGTCGTCGAGCCGGCTGAGTAGGCGACCGACTAATTCTTCATCGCCTCCACCCGGGCGAGGGTGACTTTGGCCCGGGCACTCAGCGGCTTGGTGAGGCCGGGGTTGAGCATAACGAGGAGGGCGTAATAGCGCTGGCGCGCATGGGGCACCTTGGTCAGCAGCGCGAACGCGGCCTCGAAGTCGCCTCGCATCCCCGTCATGGCCGCCCCCAGAGCCCAGATGAAGGGGGGCGAGTGCTCGAGGTCGCCGGTCTTCTTCTGCGTCCGAAACTCGGTCGCAAGGGTGTCGAAAATCTTCGGACACGCGTCCAGCAACCCCCACAAGGCGCGGCGTTGCAGGTCGGCCACGCTGCCGGTCTGCAACAGCGGGTACATGCGCCAGAGCCTCGCCAGTCGCTCGCACCCCGAGGTGTCGGGCGTTGCGCGGGTCATCACCAGGCTCGCGGCGAACAGCGACTCTGCGTCCCCTTTCCCGACGACCTTCGCCACTGCGCGGTGGCTGGGCTTGGAGGCCAGCAGCCGGGCCAGGGCGGTGTTGGCGAGGGTGGTCGGCACCAGTCTAGGCGTGGCGCGCCAGGCCTTCAGGGCGAGCTTGCGGTCTCCCAGAGCTGCCGCGGCCATGACGAAATCGGAGGCAGGGTCGTCGTAAACCCTGCCTTTCTCCAAGGGCTGGCGATTGAACGCTGCCGCGGCACCCGGCATGTGCTTGGTCAGCAACGTCCGAGCGCGCTTGCCCTCACCGGCCTCGACGGCCAGCCGGGCGACGGAGCCCAGCGCGATCAGGCGGGCTTCCGGGTCCTTGAAGCGGCCGGCGGCTCGAACGGCCGTCTTCCACATGGCGGAGGCATCGCGAAGCCCCAGTTGTGACGCCAGGCCCGCCAGCTGGGCCATGACCGTGCTCCCGCAGTTTTTGCAGAAGAGGTAGTCCACTGACGGTGCCTCGAACCCCTTTAGCCCCTTCCGTTTGGTCCATTCTTTCGCGGCCTTTGACAAGAGCTTCTTGGCGCCGTCTCGGTCTCCCATCGCCAGGGAAAGTTCGATCGCGGTCGCCAGCCAGGCGTCGGTGTTTTCGTGACCGACGAACGCCTGGAGGTAGCGCTTCAACAGGGCCTTTGCGGCCTTCGCGTGACCGACGGCGAGGAGCAATCGCACCGTCCAGTCGACCGACCACGACGACATCAGGTCCTCCACCTTCGGAACCGCCGCCACGAGGCCAGCGACCATGCGCTTGTCCAGTCGCTTGAGGCAGCCATCCAGGAAGTGGAGGAGTTCCCATCGGTGGGTGTACAGACTGAAGTCCCTGGTCCGGCGCCCGAACGCGATAGCGCCCAGCTGCTTCAAGCCCCGCGTCGCGTAGTCTGCGGCCTCGTCGCAGCGGCCGGCATCGGTCAGATAGGTCAGCCCGCGTTCGCCGTGAGCATTGTGCTTGCCCACTTGCCAGGCCCGGTCGATGTCGCCCAGGACCAGCCACATCGTCTCGAGGTCCTTGGCTTCAGAGTCTCCGCCCTGTTTCGCGAGGCGTTCGAGGACCGGCGCGAGTTCCATCGGGGCGCTGCCAGGGCTTGGCGGTGCGGCCAAGCCCAGGGCGCAAGCAGCTAGAATCGCTGAGAGCATACGGGGGTCCGACGCGTTGGGGGGGCCTCGAGAGTGACTTCGGCCCTTGTGACGCCAGCTCGGGGCCAGCGACCGAACCCTCTCGGCCATGGAGCGTAACTCGCCAGTCAGAGTGTGGCGATGCTACTTCGCGTCCGGCAGCGCCAGGGCGACGCCGTCGAGGGCGCGGCCGCGGTCCAGGGACGGCAGCTTCAGGTGCTCCACGACGCTGGCGGCGATGTCCATGATGGACGGCTGCCCCGCGATCTCGCCGGGGATGACGTCGGGGCCGCTCATCATCATGAAGATGCGGCGATGGGCTTCGATGGACCGGCCATGGGAGCCGTCCTTGCTGCCGCCGTGGTCGGTGGTCACCACGATGAGCCACTCGTCGCGGTCGGCGCGGGCGTTCAGCGCCTCGAGGATCTTGCCGATACGGTAGTCGGCCTGCCAGATGGCGCGCAGGTAGCCGCGGGCGGACGGGTGATGCCCGTACTCGTGACCGGCCGAGTCGACGTTGTCGAGGTGTACGAACAGCAGGCCCAGGTTCGGGTCCGAGTTCAGCAGGTCGACCGACTTCTTGGTGATGGTGCGGTCGCCGCCGCTCTCCTTCACGTTGATGGGGGCGTCCGTCAGGATCTTGGAGTTCAGCGGGCGCCAGCCGACGATGGAGGCTTTGGTCATCCGCGGGTACTTCTGGTGGTACCGGTGGAACAGCGTCGGCCAGGTCGCCAGCTTCGAGATGTCCGTGATGCGGTTGGTGGTGATGCCATGGCGCTGGCGAATGACGCCCGTCAGCATGCTGGTCCAGCAGGGGCCGCTGAGGGTCACCTCGCCGGAGCGGGCGTCGTAGTTGTACGCGCCGACCCGGGCGATGGCGTCCATGTTCGGGGTCTTGGCCTTCTTGAGGGCGTCGGGGCGGACGCCGTCGATGCCGATGATGAGGACGCGCTTGGCTCCGGGGCCCTTGCCGGGGGCGACGGGGCGGGAGCTGGGGAGGACGACCGCGGGAAGGGCGAGGTCCGGTGGGGCAGGGGTGTCGTCGAGGTCGACGTGTCCCTTCTTGCCCTTGGTTTCTACGTGTTCGCGCTCGATGGGGTCGCCGTCGTCGGCGATGCCGTGCCCGTGGTCGTCGTCGTGGTCGTGATGGGTTCCGGCAGCTTTGTGGGAGTGAGTGTCTGCCGCGCCGAGGTCGGCGTCAGCGACGGCGAGGGGCACGGTGGCGTCGTCGTTGGCCATGGTGGGGATACCGATGGCGAGGGCGGCGATCACCACCCAGCCGGGCTTGATACGGAAGCCCCGCCGGTTGTCGCGCCGCTTTGCGCTGCCAACGAATCCGGCCGGTGTGCCCATGGGCACCGTCCGGTCGTAAACGCTTGTGTCTTGCATGGCCACGTCGTCAATCCTCCCCAGGAAATCTGGGTCACGGAGCGAACCTAAGCCGGAGTGCACAAGCCAGCCAGAAAACCACCGCGTTTTTGGTGTTACGCCAGCTGGTACACTCCGTTTATGCGATCCCTGCTCTTAGCGCTCGTCCTCGCCGCATGCGGTTCAGACACCTCCACGCCCACCGGTGGACCCGCTGACGTGGTAGGTGCCGACACCCCCGCCCACCAAGCCGCGCCGTCGTGTAGCGCGGGCCCCCGAGGGGGCACCGCCGACATCGTCGAGCCGGTGTTGAAGGCCACGTTGTCGGACCGGTGGCACGAGGCGTGGCTGGCGTCACCGGCCGTAGCGGACCTGGATGGGGACGGGACGAAGGAAATCATCGTGCCGCGCGGCAACCTGGTGCTGGTCTGGCACCTGGACGCGCCCGATGCGCCAGTGATGAAGCTCGAGGTCGATGGAGGCCGTATCTGGACGTCGCCCATCGTTGGGGACCTGAGCGCGTCGACGGCGGGCCTCGAGGTAGCCGTGGCTGCCCGCGACAAGGTCTATATGTGGGACGCCCAGGGCACGGCGGTGGCGGGGTTCCCGGTGACCTGGCAGGACGAGATGCGCTCGCTGGCGGCGGGCGACATCGACGGGGACGGTCAGCTGGAGCTGGTGGCGGTGACCACCAACACGCTCAGTGAGGGCGGTCAGCGCGACATCATCATGGCGTGGGAGTCCAACGGCGCGCCGGTAGCAGGGTTTCCACCCAATACCAGCGGGGCTTCCGGTTGCGACGACCGGTGCTATATCACCGGCGGCTACGACCAGAACATCGCGCTGGGAGACGTGGACGGGGATGGCGCGGCGGAGCTGCTGGCGGGCCAGGACAATGCATACCTGAGCTTCCATGCCGGGACAGGGCGGGCGTTCGACGCCAACGCGATGTTCGACCATCCGACGAAGTTCAACGGGATCAGCGCGGCGCTAGCTGTGCTGATCCGCCGGAGCCCGAAGGGCGATACATCTCAACGATTCCAGACGCTTTGACCAAGGGGGCGGCGAATGCCGACCGCTTGGTCATGTTGCGTCGGATCCACGCGGTGGGTGCGAACGGCGAGGCGCTGTGGGCGACGACGTACACGACGGATGCGCAGGTGCTGACCGGAGGCGTCGCGCTGGCCGATTTGTCCGCGGACGGCGTGCCCGAGGTGGTGGCCGCGACGTACTCACCGGACGAAGGGAAGGGCCGGCTGCTGATTCTGGATGCAGGCGGTGCTCTTCGGGTGTCGCTGGAGCTGCCCAAGCGCGGCGCCATGCCGGTGCCGACGGTGGCCGACGTTGACGGCGACGGGACGCTGGAGATTCTGGTCAGGCTGAAAGACGGCGAAGACCGGGAACGACAAGTGCTGGTGTATGAAGTGCCGGGATCGACCGACAACTGTTTGCTGTGGCCCACCGGGCGAGGGAATCTGCTGCGCAACGGCAGCCTGTAGGTGCTTACTCAGTGGAAGCCGAGCGTGGAGCCACCTGAGGCTGGCGCTTGGCGAGTCTGTAGCGCTATACCCTCGCCACGATGCCCGAAACCCACTCCGCCCCGCAGCAAGACCTTTGGCCTCGGCACCTGGTGAGGGCCGTGGTTGCCCTGCTGGCCACGAGCGTGGGGGTGGCGGCATGGGGAGCGGCCAAGGGCTGGGGCTTCCCCGACCCACCGTCCGCCGACGCGTTCTGGGGCGTTCGCTGGGAGCTCGACTATCTCGTGGTTCCAGCCGTCGCGGCCACGGTGATGCTCCTATGGGCGGTGGCGACGGGCCATAGCCGCTGGGTGATTCTACCCGCCGCTGCGGTGGTGCTGTTCCTGCCGTTGCTGGCAGAGACGATCGTCCAGACGAGTCCCAGGGGCTTGGGCTGGCGTGGCGTCTGCGTCGTGGGTGGTCTGGTGCTCGCCGTCGTGGGTGCCGGCCTTCTCATCGCCGGAGAGAAGATACCTGCCCGGGTCATTGCCACCCTGGGCGGCCTCATCGTCGTCTTGGTCATCAAGGAGGCGCGGGAGGAGATCAGCGCGTGGGACGAGTGGTTCGAGACCGTGCGGGGGCAGCGGGAGTGGTGGCTCACCCTCATCCTGACGTGTCTCGGCATGGGGGTGCTGGGCTGCGTGACGAACACCTGGTCGTCTCCCTTCCCACGAGCCGGGGCGGCCGCCAGCATCGCCGCGCTCATGGTAGCGATGGTGACGCTGTGCATCGTGAAGCTCGAGGCACAGGGGGCCCCGGTCCCGGACTTCCCCTCGGGCGTTCCGTGGCTGCGGCGCTCCCAGGTGGTCATGACCTTGTGTGCCGGTGCGCTATGCCTTGTCACACCTTGGCTCTGGAACCGTCTGGGCCGCCCTGATGCCGCTCGGTCGGGCCGCAAACACAGAGAGGTAAAGTCTGAAGCTTAGTGGTTTCAGTTGCTTATGGTCTTTCTTCGGTTTTGTGTGAACCGTATGCGTCGTAGCGACACCTGGCTATCGAACCCATTCGAACCAGGAGAACGTGATGACCATGAACCGAAAGAAAGGCCGCACCCCTTGGACCCGGGTATTGACCAGGGCAGCTCTCGCCTTGGTGTTGGGCTCCGTCCTGACTGGCTGTTTTGGGGGGGCGACTGAGGTTCGGCCGTTCGAGTCGGCGGGACCAGCGCCCGACAAACTTTTCATCGAGACGCAGGCGGGCAGGGTGGTCGTTCGTGCTGTCCCAGGGGCCACGCACGTGACCGGCACGGTGGTCGTCCGTGCGAGCCGCTTCCACGCGGAGGAGGACGCGAAGGCGGCCCTCGCGGACGTCGCCATCGTGGAGACCAGCACAGCCTCCAAGATGCTGCTCGAGCTGGTCGCGCCCGTCATTCCCCCTGGTGAGCCAGGCTCTTTTGAAGCCGATCTGGAGCTGGAGGTTCCGCCCCACGTCGAGGTCTCGGTGGTGACGACCGGCAAACCCATCATCATCATCGGAGCCCGGGTCGCGGAGCTAGAGACCAGCTACGCCGCCATCGAGCTGACCGACACCTCTGGACAGGCCAGACTGGTCAACGACGATGGACCGATCGATGTGGTCGGACATGCTGGGGACATCTCAGCCCGAACCGGTAACGCTGAAACCCGCCTGCACGAGATCGTCGGCAACGTCGACGTCTACTCGTCAGGCGGCGCAATCACCGCCTCGGTCCTCCCGACCTTCCCCGGCTGGGTCCACCTGGAGACCCTCGAGGGCCCCATCGACCTCGCGCTGCCGTTCGACTGGATCGGCGGCGCGACCGCCATCGCGGACGCCGTCATCATCGATGATCCGCGCGGGGACTTTCTCTACCTGCCCGAGGACCTCATCGACCACGGAGACTCTGGGGCGCCGACGCCCTTGGTCGACCTCCACACCCAAGGCGGCAACATCACGCTTCGCCCGCTGCTCCCCGCCTTCTGAGCCCGCCCTAGAAGGCGCCCTGCAGGGTCATCCCGGTGAACCCAGGGCTCGCCGCGAACCCCACGTCGGTGCTTCCCTTGCCTTCGGGCGTTCCGCCGTCATCCGTCAGCGCCAGGAACAGCCCGACACCCAGCGCGGCCGCGCCCGCAGCGCCCAGGCCCCAGGCCAGTCCGCTCATGGTCTGGGCGCCTGACTCTGCGTCTGCAAAGTCCTGCGCCGCCTGTGCCGCCAGCGCGTCGTCCGGCGTCGTGTTGTGGATGGCGGCGGCGTCTTCCATGGCGGTCGCTTCACCGGCGTACAGCCCACCCATCGCCCCGCCGGCAATCAGCAGCGCCGCTCCGACGCCCACGACGATCCAGCCGACCGTCGCCTGGCTCATGCCCCCGCCATCGTCGACCGGCTCCTCCGGCAGTTTCTTGTCAGGCTCGTTCGTGATGCCCAGCGAGACCCGGCATTCCTCCGCCCGCTCGCCAGCGTCGGTCAGTCGCTCGGCCCAGCCCTGCACCGCGCCCTTCCGCGCCGCCAGGTACTCCTTGCACTTGCCGGCCTCGAACATGGTGTCGGTGTAGAGCACCCAGAGGTCCCGGTTCTTGGTTCCCTTGGCCACCCTCGACAGGGCCGCTGCGGCCACGCTGAACTTGCCCGACTTCTTCGCGGTCAGCGCCTTGGCGATGCCTCGCACGTAGGTCCCATAGGCTTCGCCGCTGACTCCACTGGGCGGCGGGTACTTCTTGCAGCTTTCCAGGATGGCGTTGTCGGACTTGGTCCGCTCGCCGCCAGGTACCTTGCCCACGGCATCGACGGCTTTCTCGCAGCTGCCGGCGAACAAATGCACATCCGCCAGTGTCCGGCGTAGCACAGGCTCCTCGGAGAAGCCGAGCGCCTTGCCCAGAAGCTCGATGGACCGCGCGTAATCCTTCTTGTCGCGCGCCTCCTTGGCCGCCAGGTACAGCTTGTAGGCCGCCTTGCGCTGAGGCGTATCGGTGATGAAGTCGGTCGCCCGCGGGATGCAGTACTCGATCTTCTCCTGGCGCCACTTCTCGTCGGCGCCGCGCACCTGGCCTTCCATCTGCTTGAGCAACGGCAGCGCCTTGCGGCAATCGTCGGCCTCCACGAGCTTCTTGGTCTCGCTGATGAGGCACTGCTTGGACAGCTTCTTGGCTTCCTTGGCCTGCGACCGGTCCAGCTCCTCGGTGATTTCCATCAGCTGATCCAGCGCCGGACCGCACTTGTCGGCCTGGTGCAGCACCTTGAATCGGAACCAGCCGGCCGCGACCGTGCGCTTGGCGACCATCGACGCCTTGGCCTTGCTCGCCGCCTTGTCCAGGTCGCCGGCCTCCAGCGCCGCCTCGGCCTGGTGGAAGAACCGCGCGGCAGTCTGGCCCTCCTTCTTGCGGGTGCCGAAAAGGGAGACGCAGCGCGCGGCTTTCTTGGTCATCGCCTTCAGCGACGCCCGCTCGCCTCGTGGCACCCAGCGCGGCTTGGTCGCGCCGAGGTCCTTGGACGCATCCATGCAGCGGCCCTTCTTGAGAGCCTTGGTCGCCCGCTTCACCTGGCACGCACCCAGGTCGGCCACGCGCAACTTGTCGGCATCCGGCGGCACCTTGCCGGCCAGCGCGCCGAGCTTGTCGATGGCCTCGTCACATCGGTCGAGCTTGGCGTAGGTCCGGCCCATGTAGAAGACCAGGAAGTCGTTCTTGACCAGCTTGATGGCCTTCTCGAACCGGTCCAGCGCCTTCTGGTATTCGCCCTCGTCGAACAGCCCGCGACCCTCCTTGAACAGGAGCAGCGCGGCCTCTTCCTCCGGCGACGCAGCCGTCGCCTCGGGGCTTGCCACCATCACCGACGCCAATGCCACGAGAGCGGCCAGCGTCGTCCGAGCAACCACAGAGAGTCGCGTCATCACTGGCACACCCCGTTCTGGCAGGAGCCACCGGCGCCGCAGGAGGCCCCGTTGGGCACCGGCGCGTTGTCGCATTCGTTGGAGCTGTCGCAGTTGTCGGTGGTGCACTCGTTGCCGTCGTCGCACTCGCCGTCGGTCTTGCAGCAGCCGGGCACTGCGTAGTTTTCACACAAGCTCTGAAAGCAGAAGTCGAACGTGCAGACGTCGTTGTCGTTGCAGTCCGCCGCGGTCGCGCAGCAGCTCGCGTCGTCGGTGTTGACGCAGCTGTTGTTCTGGCAGGTGTCGATGGTGCAGGCCTGCCCGTCGTCGCACTCGGAGTCCTGCAGGCAGCAGCCCGACACCGGAGCATACGAGCAGTCGCCCGCGCCGCTGTCGCAGGTGTCTGTGGTACAGGGGTTGCTGTCGTCGCAGTCGGTGTTGTCGCTGCAACAGCCTGGCTCGGCGATGCACGTTCCGAGGTTCCCAGAGACCGCGCAGGAGGAGCACGAGCCGTCGCACTCGGTGTCGCAACAGATGCCTGCCACGCAGTGACCGCTCAGGCACTGTTCGTCGTCGCCACAGGTGTCACCGTTTTGCTTGCGGTCCACGCAGTTCAGCGAGACGCAATACTTGTCCGAGGCGCAGTGGACGTCGGTAATCGTGCAGGCCACCGCGCAGCTGGCGGGACCGGCGCACTGGAAGCCCCCGCAGGACGTCGGCTGGGGGATGACGCAGGCGCCGGCGCCATCGCAGGTGCCGGGGTCCTGGACTTCGCCATCGGTGCAGCCGCCCTGCGAGCACGTGGTCCCCATCGGCTTGGGCCCCTCGAACACGCACGTGGTGGTGGACGATGTCGCGCACACGGTGGTGCCCTGGAAGCACGGTCCCTCGGGGACCGGTGAGCAGGTGGCGCCCAGGTTGAAGCCGTTGTCGGTGACACCGTCGCAGTCGTCGTCCACGTCGTTGCACAGCTCGACCACGTTGGTCAGGGTCTCGCTGCTCTGCAAGCACTCGACGTCCGTCGTATCCGGTCGGCAGGTCCACTGACCGTAGGTGCACAGGTCGTCGTCGTCGGAGTCGCACGCCTCGCCCACCGGGAAGTCCTCGTCGGTGGCGTCGTTGCAGTTCTGGTCGATGCCGTCACAGAGCTCTGCCACGGTCGCGCCAATGGCGCCGTTGAGGGGCTCGCAGTCGGTCGTGTCGGGGTCGCCGTCGCCGTCGTCATCGTCGTCGCAGATGTCGCCGAACTCGTCGCCGTCGAGGTTCTCCTGGTTCGGGTTCGGGATGAGCGGGCAGTTGTCGGGGACGCTGTTGTCGATGCCGTCGCCGTCGGCGTCCGTGTCACACGGGTCGCCGATGTTGTCGCCGTCGAAGTCTTCCTGCAGCGGGTTGGTGTCCAGCGGGCAGTTGTCGCAGACGTTGCCGAAGTCATCCTCGTCGTCGTTGGCCTGGTCGGCGTTCTGGATGAACTGGCAGTTGTCCAGCTCGTCGAGGATCCCATCGTTGTCGTCGTCCAGGTCGACGCAGTCGCTCTGACCGTCACCGTCGGTGTCTCCGTCGGCCTCGTCGGTCTCACCGTCGCAGTCATTATCGAGGCCGTCGCACAGCGTCTCCTCGACCTCGTAGTCCGGGGCGGTCGCGAACTCGGCGGCCCCACAGTCCTGCCAGGCACCGCCCACGCACAAGGATGCGGGCTTGGTGGCCAGGGCGCAGACGCCGGTGCCGTTGACGCAGGTCTGGACGTCGCTGGCCACCAGGTCGGCGGCGTCCTCGGCGTCGGTCATGCCGTCGCAGTCGTTGTCGATGCCGTCGCAGGTTTCAAAGCCGCCGTTGGCCGGGACGCAGGTGCTGGGCGTGCCGGCCTCGGTGCAGGTCCGGGTGCCCTCGCAGCCGCCGAACGTCTCGCAGGGCGTCGCGACCGGGTTGTCCACCGCCCAGTCGCTGCAGTCGCACTGGCCGCTGGTGGGTACGCAGAGGTTCACCGCGCCGTCGCCCGGGTCGACGCTGTTGCAGGTGTAGCCCGTGGGACACTCGTCAGCGTTGGCACAGGCGGACGCGCAGAACGAGCCGCCGCCGCCGCCGGTGGTGAAGCAGCGGTCACCGGCGATGCCGCCACCGTTGCCGGTGCAGTCGGCGTCGGTGATGCACGGTGCGCACAGGCTCGCAGCCACGGGGAGGCACAGCGGGGTGCCGCCGCCCTCGGGGACGAGGCAGCGGAAGCCGTCGCCGCATGGATCGGCCGTGCAGGCGGCCGCGCACACCTGGCCGCCAGCGTGGTCGGCGCACAGGCCCGAATCGCATTCGGCGCCGTCGGTGCAGGGCGTCCCGAGAGCGCCGCCGCCGCCGCCATCGGTCGTGACGTCCCCATCGGGTGTGGCGTCGCCGGTGCCGTCCGGGCCCGTGCCGTCCGGCGTCGTCCCGTCCGGCGTGCCGCCGTCGGTCGTGATGTCCGGGCCCGTACCGTCGCCGGTGATGTCCGGCGTCACCGTGCCGTCGCCGCCCCCGTCGGTGGTGGTGCCACCAAAGTCGAGGGTCGAGCGATCGACCAATGAGACGTCAGGTGTGCAGCCGTACGCTCCCATCAGGAAGACGCCGACCACCGCAAGAAGCTCGACGCGGCAAATGCCGCGACTCCAGAGAGGCATGCTTTAGAACCCCCAACCGCCCTTTTTCTTTTTCTTCTTCTTCTTTTTGGTCGTCTTTTTCTTCGTCGTCTTGGCGACCTTCTTCGTCGTCGTCTTCTTGACCGCCGCCGTCTTCGTCGTGGGCTTGGGAGCGGCCGGCATCACCGCTACCAGGGTCGCGTCACCCTGGGCGAAGGACGCCTTGTTCAGGAAGTACGAGGCCTTGCGGCCGTCCGGAAGCTCGAAGCGAAGTTTGACCAGCTCGGTCTCGACCTTGGCCGCCAGGTCTGCGGGCAGCGTCCAGTCCATGGGGGTGGTGCCCACTTCGGCGTTGGTCGCTTCGACGAAGACCTTGGCGCCCGGCGGGTTGCTCGAGAGCTTGGCGAGCTTCGGAGCCGGCTTGGGGGGCTCGGCGGGTTTCGCAGGCTCCGCCGGGGCTGCAGCGGCCTCCGGCTTGGCGGCGGGGTCGGCTGTGCCAGCAGCGGGCGCGGTACTCGGGTTCGCCGCGGCGGCTGTCTCGGTGGGTTTGGCGGTCTCGGACGGCTTGTCGTCGCCTTCGGCTTTGGCGGTCTCGGCAGGCGCGTCCTCGGCCTTCTTGTCGCCCTTGTCGCCCTTGTCGGCGGCTTCTGGGGCGCTCTCGTCAGGCTTCTCCTCGTCGGTGCCCTCGTCCTCGTCGGCCTTTTCGCCGGGCTCGACCTTCTCTGGCTTGGCCTTCTTGGCGTCCTTCTTCTTGGGCTGGCTTTTTTCGGCGACGACGCCGGACTTGGCTTTGCCATCACCGTCGCCGCCCATGGACAGGACAGCAGCTACCGCCCCGCCGGCGGCGAGCACCAGGACCACGGCTACGATGGCCATGGTGTTGGACTTCTTGGGCTCAGGGAAGCCGGCGTCCCGGGTGTCGCTGCTGGAGGGGACGGCCGCGCGAGCGCCGGCGGTAGCGGCCGCCAGCTTGGACTGCATTTTGGCGGCCTCGCCCAGGTCCAGCATCTTGGTGGCGTCGCCCCCGTCCTCGCCCGGCGGCGCAACGGCCCTGGGGCTGGGACCGGACACGTCCAGCATGCGGGTTGCCTCGACGGCGTCCAACATGGCGGTGGCTTCCTGGCCGCCGAGCATCGCGGTGGCGTCCAGCTCCTCGTTGTGGGCCGCGCCGCCTGCGTTGGGCACGCCGCTGATGGTGTCGGGTAGGACCTCGTTGGAGGTGATCCGCTCGAGCTCGGCGACAGCCTCCATGGCGGTGGCGGGCCGCTCGTCGCGGCTCTTGGACAGAAGCCTGTGGACGAAGCGGGCCAGGGCCGGGGAGACCTCGGGGACCTTCTTGTGCAGCGACTTGGGCTCGGTTGTCAGGTGGGCGTTCATGTAGGCCACCATCTCGGTGGTCCCGCTGACGTCGCTGCCGAAGACGAACGGGTGTTCGCCGGCGAGGCAAAGGTAGAAGAGGCAACCCAGGGCGTACAGATCGGTGCGGAGGTCGGCCTTTTCGCCGCGCCACTGCTCGGGCGCCATGCTGCGTGGTGTGCCGACAGTGCCGCTGGCGGCGGTAAGGTGGGCGGAGCCTTCCTGTTTTGAGATGCCGAAGTCGAGGACCTTGACGAAGTCCTTCTCGCCGAACTGCTCCATGAGCATGACGTTGTCGGCTTTGACGTCGCGGTGGACGAGGCCGATGGAGTGGGCTTCGCCGAGGCTCTTGAGGACCTGCGTCATCATGCGCACGGTGCGGCGCGGGGAGAGGCGGCCTTCCTTTTTGACCAGCTGCTTGAGCGTCTGGCCGGGGAGGTACTCCATGACGAGGAACAGGTCGCCCTCGGGGGTGGAGCCGAAGTCCATCACGCGGACGGTGTTCGGGTGGCGCAGCTTGTGGGTGTTCTGGGCCTCGAGATAGAAGCGCTTGACGGCAACGGGGTCGCCGACGTTGCCCTGCTGCATCATCTTGATAGCGACGTCGCCGCCCATCTGCAGGTGGGTGGCGCGGTAGACCGTGGCGTAACCGCCGGCGCCGAGGCGCGTCTCGAGGCGGTACTTGTTGTCGATGGTCTTGCCCAGGAAGGGGTCGATGCGCTGGTGCCCACTCAGCGCGGTCTCCGGGATGGTCCGGAAGCCGTCGTTGGGGCACGTCTCGTCGTTGGTTCGGTGGTCACACTCTGGGCAGATGCGCATGCGCGGGAGCTCCGTGGAGCCGTGGTCGGCCGACTCCGTGATGCCAAGTATAGGATAGTGAGAGGCCCGGTGGAAGGCGGGGACCGTTGACCCCACTTTTGGCCCGATTGGGGGATCCAGACCCCAGCAGTTCGACAGGGTCCGGGCCGCGCGCCGCATGGTTCCGTCGGAGCGGTAGGTGGCACGCAACTTGCTCAGACAGCCGTTGTTGACTAACTACAACGGCACCCCTGCCGGATCTTGGAGCGAGAGAGATGATTGAGGCACGACGTGCTCGCGCAGCTGTGCTGCTGCCCGCGGTGTTGACGGTGGCAGTGCTGGGCGCGCAGGCCTGTGTGGACCTGGGCCCGTATTCCCAGATCCAGGCGAGCTGCCCTGAGGGCGTGGCGACGGCCCAGATGTGGGAGGAGGCATCCGACGGCGAGTTGAGGCCGCTGGATCCCGTGGCGTGCGACGTGGTCGAGGCTGCGACGGCGCAGTACGGCACCCAGTGGCAGGCGGCGTGTGGCTACGCGCGTACGACGCTGTGTGCGGCGCTAGTCGGCGACGCGGACGCCTCGGCCCCGGACACCGAGCAAGAGGTTGGGACCCCAGATGCCGACGGCGGACCGGGCGACGTTACGACGGATGGCGCAACCGAGGTGCTCGAGGACGTGACCACTGACACGCCGACCGCGGACCTGCCACAACCCGACGCGGATGCTGTGACGGCGCCAGATGGGGACGCAGTGTCCACGCCGGATGGCGACGCAGTGTCCACGCCGGATGGGGATGGCCAGACGACGGACATGGAGACAGAGACAGAGATCGACGCTGGGCCGCAGAACACGCCTCCCGCATTGGCGGCTCCGGACCCGCAGTTTGGTGACATCGTCATCTCTGGCGCTGACCCCGCCTTCGAGGGCCTGGTGTCTGCGGGAGGAGCTCTGAGCCTGAACTTCGTGGCGTCCGACGATGACGCGGGTGACGAGGTCACCGTCACGGTCGAGCCGACGGGCGGTACGTTGACACCCGATGCCGCTGGCTTTAGCGGGCAACAATGGCCTGTCTCCAACGTTGGCAACGTCCTGTTGTCGAACGTCGGAAGCGGAACTCCAGGAACGGTCGAGTTCACCGTAACGGCGGACGATGGCAATGGGGGGACAGACCAGTACACGCTGCTGCTCACGCTGAACGTCCCCCCGATTGTCCCGCTGCCGGTGTTTGCGCCGGGGCAGGTCGTGAAGGGGAGCTACCCCAACTTCGTGGTGAACATGGAACGAGGGGACAGCTTCTCCTTCAGCTACACGGCCACCGACGCCGACATCAATGATGAGCTGACCATCACGACCAACGTCACGGGTGGCACGATCGCCGCCAACTCGGGCATCAGCGAGTCACTTCCGCTGGTGTCGATGTCGACCTCACCCGCGATGGGCTCGTTGTCCGGAACACCGACGGCAAACGGAACCCTGGAGGTGACCGTCGTGGTGTCGGATAGCCACGGCGAAGGTGAGAGCTTCACCATCCTGTTCATCGTCGGTGGGCCGGGTTTCGACTTCAATGGCGACGGGTACGATGACATGGCCTTCACGCGCTGCGCCGGTGGTCTTGATGACTACGCGGCCGTCAACGTGATGCTCGGCAAGCCCACGCTCCCCAATGGCGACTTCGAGGCACTGGCGGTCGATCTGAACATCAACTCCGTCATTCTCGAGGACGGGTTTGGCAGCACGGTCGTCAATGCTGGCGACGTCAATGGCGACGGCTATGACGATATGGCCGTCGCCGCTCCCTTCACGGATGGAGCGGCCAATCTCACAGGCGCCGTATATATCTTCTTCGGATCGGCAGATCCGCAGGTCAGCGGGAGTCCAGGGGCAGGTCTGATCATCACTGGTCACGCTGAGAACATGACGATTGGCTACAGACTGGCCGCCGGTGACATCAACGGAGACGGCTTCGCTGACCTACTTGTCTCGGAAGGGCTTGGCGCTGGCACGGGAGTCGACCAACACGTGTTTTTGTTTTATGGCGGGCCCACGCTTCCCCAGACGTTTCAGACCGACCAGGCCGACGTGACTTTTGGTCCGTCCGGAAGCTTGGGCGATAGCATTGTTGTGGGCAACCTCAACGGTGACGCCTACGACGACGTCGCCCTGTTTGATGGGAATTCACAGAGTGTCTTCGTCTTCAATGGTGGACCCTCGCTGGCTTCGACCTTGGCCGTCGGTTCTGCGTCCACGGTCGTGACAGGGGCAAGCGTGTCCGTCGGTGGCTCGGGCAGTTCCGGTGACGTCAATGGCGATTCAACAGACGATCTCGTCATGAAGGCCGGCGGGACTGGCGGAGCACAGGCACGAGTGCTCGAGGGTGGGACCTGGGCCGCATCGGTCGATCCCGAGACCTTGGCCGCCATTCAGGCTGATGGTCTTGACCCAGGGTTTTTCGATGCTCGGTCGGATGTGGACGGCGACGGCAGTGACGACTTCGTGCTGTCGGCCATGGAGCAGCAAGAGCGCTTGGTTCTCGTGGTGCCAGGTTGGACTCAGACGCCCGGAACTCCTGTACTGCTGACTGACGCCAGTGTGCATAGGGTGAGCTTGGGCACGAGCGGCGTGGAAGTCTCGTCAGCTCGCGGAGTCGGGGACCTGAATGGTGACGGCAATGAGGAGTTCGCCTTTGTGTACGGCCCATCAGCTTTTCCCACGAACCTGGCAGTCTTTGTCGGAGGTCCATGGTCAGTAGATCTGACCCTGGTCAACGCTGCGACCAACCTCTCAGACTCATCGAACAACTCTGTGTGCCGGTTGGGGTGGCACTAGATGCGAGTGATCCAATGAACAAGGTACTGAGATCTCAGCGCTTGGGTGCGCTGTTGGCGATGGTTCTGGGCGCTCAAGCTTGTGTCGATCTGGGGCCCTACTCCCAGATTCATGCGAGCTGCCCCGCCGGCGTCGCGACGGCGCAGCTGTGGGAGGAGGCGTCCGATGGCGAGCTGAGGCCACTGGACCCTGTGGCGTGTGACGTGGTCGAGGGGGCGACAGCGCAGTACGGCACTCAGTGGCAGACAGCCTGCAGCTACGCGCGGACGACCCTGTGCACGGCCTCGGTCGCCGATGCGGACGCAACGACCCCTGACGCAGAGCTTGAGGTCGGAACCCCAGACGCGACCCCCGGCGATGGCCCGAACGAGGTCCTCCAGGACGTGACGACCGACGCGCCGGCGGCTGATGTTGCGCAACTGGACGCAGTGCCAACTAATGACGGGGAAATAGCAACAACTGCGGATGCCGATGTGGTCTCTGGTGCGGATGGAGACGCTACCGAGGACACAGAGACTGCGGCCGAGGTCGACGCTGGTCCACAGAACAGTTCGCCCGTGCTGTCGGCTCCAGATCCGGCCTTGGGTGCCGTCGCCATCTCAGGCGCGCACCCGGCGTTCGAGGGTGTGGTACTCGCGGGAGGTGCCCTGAGCTTGAACTTCGTGGCCTCTGATGACGATGTGGGTGACGTGGTGACCGTCTCGGTCGAAGTGACCGGAGGAAGCCTGAGCCCACAGGATGCGGGCTTCACGGGCATGACATGGCCTGCAACGGACACCGACAGCGTGCTCATCGCGGCCGCGACCGGTTCTACCGCCGGGACGATCGAGTTCACAGTGACAGCGTATGATGGGAAGGGCGGGACGGACCAGTACACCTTGCTTCTGACGCTGAACGTGCCGCCCATTGTTCCTCTGCCCGTGTTCGCGCCCGGCCAGGTCGTGAAGGGGAGCTACCCCAACTTTGTGGTCAACATGGAGCGAGGGGACAGCTTCTCGTTCAGCTATACCGCCACCGACGAAGACTTCAACGATGAGCTGACCATCTCGGCCAACGTCACGGGCGGAACGATTGCCGGCAACTCCGGCATCAGCGAGTCACTTCCGGTGGTGTCGATGTCAACCTCACCTGTGATGGGCTCGCTTTCCGGTACGCCGACTGCAAACGGGACGTTCCAGGTCACCGTGGTGGTTTCGGACAGCTATGGCGAGGGGGAGAGCTTCACTGTCTTATTCATCGTTGGGGGGCCTGGCTTCGATTTCAACGGAGATGGGTACGACGACCTGATTGTGGGGCGATGTGCCTTGGATCAGCTAGCGGACAATGGTGTTGCCACCGTTCTCCTCGGCCAGCAGACACTGCCTGCGGATGTGGATGCCGCCGTTGCGGACGTACAGATCACGTCCTTTGTGCAAGGCGACAAGTTTGGCTCCTCCATCATCAACGCAGGTGACATCAACGGGGATGGCTTCGACGATTTGGCTGTTGCGGCACCTCAGACGGATGGCGGAGGAAAGACAATGGCGGGAGCAGTCTACCTGTTCCTCGGGCGCTCCAATCCGGCCACCATTACGAACGGCTCCGGAGCGGAACAGATCATTCTGGGCGATGCGGACAATCTCCATCTGGGTGGGGCAATGGCTGCCGGCGATGTGAACGGGGATGGCTTCTCGGATTTGGTCATTGGCCAATGGACAGCGTCCCCGGACATGCCCGCCTCTCGAAGCGTCTTCGTATTTCTTGGCTCAGCCCAACTTGAGCAGAGTCGGACCACCGAGGACGCGGACTGGACGATTTCCGGCGGAGAGCAGTTTGGCATTCAACTCGCAGTTTCTGACACGACCGGGGACGGGCTCGCGGATGTTCACGTCGCGGAGTCCGTATTTACGGGTTCGGATAGTGTTCGGGTTTTTCAGGGCAAGCCCGCTCTACCTGGGCCGGTTCAGTCGTCAAGCGCCGACGCAACGTTTGTGGGAGACGGTGGTACGAGCAATCTCTTCGCCAGAGTTAGCACTGGGGACTTCGACGGCGATGGCGTTGATGACCTCCTCCTTGGAGGAAGTCTAGCTGCCCCGGAGGCTCGTTTCGTGGTCAAAGGTGGGGGAAGCCTCTCTGCACTCGCCGATGCTCTAGTGATTGCCGCGCCAAGTCCATCGGAGGTCATGGGGGGGGCGTTTGCAATGGTAGGCGACCTCAATGGTGACGGGGCCTGGGAAGCCGCAGTCGATGGAGCTGATGCCGGGGCCAAGACTGTGTTCCTCGTCCCTGGCTCAACTTCAGACATTGAGCTGACTGCCACTAGCGTGGTCGATGTGAGTCTGGGGTCTTCGTCGGTCCACTCCATCGGAGGGGTGGGCGACATGGATGGCGATGGGTTCGACGATGTTGCGATCCTGTATGGCGATGTTGCTTCGGCCACGAACCTCACGGTTTATCCCGGTTCGACGTGGCCCAGTGGAGCGGCGGTTGCCGGATTGGTGACGAACATCACAGACGCTCTCTCCGCGACGACGTTTCTGTGCGGGGTTGGAGGCCTCTAGTTGTCGCATTTGGTCTGATGCGGCCAGGCTTCCTCGCACCAACGGGGCGCGCCTTCCTCCAGAGGCTGGCTGGGCTCGAATCGCTTCTCGGTGGTAGAGCTACGGCCTTGCCTTAGTGAACGACGGAAGACCCACAGGCTTGGAGCCCCAGAAAGGTCTCCCAACGACCGTTCGGAAGAACCCTCTAGGTCGGCGTTCGGCTGTCTTGGAGCATTCGTTCCTCTGGCTCTCATGTCTCGAGGCCGTGCCGAGACTCGGCCTCGTGATGGGCCGGGCCCAAAAGGAGAAAAGGGGTGCCGGACCACGTCCGGCACCCCTATTCAGCGAGAGCTACTCCAGTCTAGTGGAGTTCGTTGTTCCACATGCAACGGAAGTTGCGCGTCTGGCTACCTTTGCCGGACCAGGTGGCGTCGCCTGAGTAGATGCCGCCGAAGTTGGCGTTCACTCCGTTCCACCGGAAGATCTCGGCGTACGAGTATCCATTGCTGTTGTCGCCCGAGCCGTCAGCCGTCCAGAGCCACAGGTTGGAGCCGTTGGGAAGTCCTGCACGGATCGCCTCTTTGAGTTCGTGCGCCTTGGGCAATCGGCCACCAACGGCGAGACACGCGGAGACCGCTGCTGTGTAGGTTACCGCGGCGCGATCGATGGGGTCGTAGGCACCCTTGAACTCTCCATTCTCAATCTGATGGCACGGGAAGCCGCCGGCACAGTTGGCGTTGGCTGGGTGCTCGTAGTCGGCGTTGATCGGGTAGAAGGTGCAGCGGTACTGGTACGTGGTGCCTGTGTTCACAGTCGCCCACGTCTCGTACTCCGAGTGGTGGCTCGTGTAGCTGGTATCCACACCGCCCCAACGAGTGACCTGGGCAATGTCGTAGCGCGTCCAGTCGGACAGCCAGATGTAGTCGGACCCGCCCGTGCCAGGACCTGCTCCCATACCGTCGCGGGTCAGCTCGATGATGTCGCGGGGACTCGAGATGTGTCCACCCTGGGTGAAACAGGCGTCGGTTGCGGTCTGTCGGTTCACCGATGCTGTGCTTGCTTCGATGCCCTTGATGTATGTGCGCGTGTGCTCGTACTCGTCGCTGAGGGTAGCGGGGTAGCTACCAGCGTCGTAGGACGCGCCGATGCAGCGGAAGCGATAGGGACCGCCGGTTCGCCCGGCCCAGGTCTGGTAGTTGTTCGCCCAGTCCGTGTAGCCGTTCGGGTCGCTGCCACTCCAGCGGACGATGCTGACGATGTCGTACCGATGGTTGTCCACCGTCCACATCCAGTTGTACGTACCGTTACCAAGTCCGCTCAGCACTGCTTCTGCGTAGTCCCGCTGGTGCGCCAGGTGGGCGTGGTAGAAGGTGCACTCGTCGTTGGCGGCCACATAGCTCACCGGCGGACGCTCGAAGCTGTCCATGTGCATCTTGCCGTCCGGCGTTCCGGGATGGTCGTAGCATTCACTGCCGGGCTCGCCCATGCAGTGGTTACCGGTGAAGTGGTTGGCCGTGTTGTTCGGCCAGACGCAGCGGTACGGCGCAGCGCTGGTGGCGGCGGTATTGGTGATGGCGCCATCGGTCAGGCGGACACGGGTCTTGGCCGTCTTGTTCCACCAGGTCCGGGTCCACAGGTAGTTGCCCTGGTAGGCGTTACCCACGTCACCCTTCCAGGCGCCACTGACACGCCACAGCTCGGAGATGGTCGGCAGGCGACCACCCCGGGAGGTACAGTCGGCGTCGGCGTCCGCCCACGTCTTGGAGTTGATCTCGTCGCCGTCCCAGACGAAGCCCCAGCTGTCGACGATCTCGAAGCCCTGGGCCTGACCGCCACTGGGGCCGGTGGCGAGGATGTCCACGCAGGCCCAGCCGGTCGTGGCGTTGTACTGGAGGGACTGGAAGCGACCTTCGCAGTCGGGCGGCTCGTTCGCGCTGCCAGAGGTGCACTCCCAGTTGCCGCTGGTGGCGTTGTACGCCAACGACTCGCCATCCTGGCAGGTCGTGGTCGCCAGCATCTGGCCGCAGTTGCCGCTGTTGTCGCAGACGGTGTTGCCGTTCTGCGTCAGCGCGGTGGCCGCCAGGTTGCCCGAGACCGTCACACCACTGGTGATGGTGCCACCGGACAGCCCGTCGACGCTGTCGATCTGCGGGATGGCAGCCAGGGCGGCGGCCAGCTCGCTGTCGGTGACGACGTTGAAGTCCAGCTCGCTCTCGGAGATGCAGGCGCTGCCGCAGGTCACGTTGAGCGCGGTGGCCGCGGTCTCGGCATGCATCGCCACGAACGCGTAGCCGACCGTGGTCAGCGGCGTGCGGGGCAGCTCGGCTTCAGGCGTCGGGACGCCGGGGCCAGCCTCGACCTTGATGCCCAGCCACACCTGCGCATTGTCGCGGAAGGTGGCGAGCATCAGCGGGTTGTTCACGTCGTCGGCGCCCAGCGTGCTGTTGAACAGCCCGTTGGTGACGACCACACCCACCTGAGTCTCCGTCCACAGCGTATTGCCCGCGGAGTCCGCGTCATACAGGGACAACGTCAGGGCGTACGTCCCGCTGGCTCCCAAGCCAGCCTGGGTCTTCAGGTAACCCTGAACCGTGATGGTCGAAGGAATCGCCATCGCCGTGGACGGCAGGAGCAAGCCCACTGCCATCAGCGCCACCAGTCCAGAGCGCCATCGCAGCGCGTGCCCTCTCATGCTTCCCTCCACCCGGCTTGGGCGATTCAACAGGTTTCCTCGAACCATTTCTCGACTCTCTTTCATGACAATTCCCCCCGAATCCCTAGTAGGGGCCCTGACCGGGGTGGAATCCCCAGATGACCGTGTGAACGCCCGACGCCTCCGCCGGACCCACGGGACTTTCGTGACACATGCTGCCGTAGACGCTGTGCTGGCCTACGGACTGCATGACAAACCCGGCACCCGGCGTATGAAT
>JGI12316J15310_10000251_pt1 | contig 96183 bp, 87 predicted proteins | sample MarCyaLeptolynsp_FD_15310 | JGI IMG/M metagenome (IMG submission 15310) | reverse complement strand
ACCGCATAACCGAAAGACTCCGAATCTCCAAAACCATAAACGTGAGCCACCACCCCATTCGGGCTGGTTAATCTTCTGGGGCCTTGGTTTGTTTCTATGGTCAAATAGGACAAATCTGCATTACCAGGAACAGGAAGAAATTGACTACTGATATCCACGCCATTGAAGTTGACACTCAAATTTTCTGTTTGAGTGACCATACTCAAAAAGTATTTCTGGGTTCTTGGACTGGTCATCACCTGAAAAACCACATCTTGAATAATCTGGTTAGATGGACTCAGCATAATCATAAAAGGGTCGGCAAGATTGTCTCCCCTGATGTCAGCATCACATTCTTTACCAGTGGTTAGCTGCATCACTGAAATGGGCTTATCCGATTCGATATATAGTGGATTCTCTACCCGCAAGGTTGTCCGATCGCCACGATCCAATATGATGGGCAATGGGCTTGTAGTGGTAGTAATACTCGTATTATCTTCAGTAGCCAGAATTTGGACAATATCACCTCGTGAACGGGTTTCGAATGGCACTACAACATATTCCTTCCCCAAGTCGGCAGTAGGATACATTTGGTTGTACAGGTGATCAGCAGAGTTACAATTATCGACCAATGTGCTTATATGGCCAGAGAATACTGCAATTGGCTTACAAAAAACCTCAGGGTCGTTATTGATGACATTGACAGTCGTTCCGGATAAATTGAGGGTCGCATAATACGCAACCTGCTCACCGAGCAATAGGGTATCTTGAAAGGTAACATTCGCAGGATGCGACACAGTGCCATCAGTATCGAGCATATCCACTACCGGCCTGACTTCATACACAGTAGTATCTGCTGTACCCACCAATAATACCTGATTTTGGGTGGCTCCTACTTGAAAGTTATCATTGTTGTAAGTGTGTACTATATAGTGCTCTCCCAGAGAGTTAATGGGTAAAACCATAGTAGCATCAGCAGATGCGATATCTTCATTTAAGGCATGAACCGTTACTTCGTCAACAGTAGTGATTCTCACTGCAATTCGCTCTCTAATTTCAGGCCCTGTAGGTTTAAACTCTGAGGGTATTGCCAATTCAGTTCTCCCACCTCCTACCACATCAAATGGCACACGATAGTTAGTACCTACTATTTGGGCGATACCTGAGGTGTTCACTTTACTGCTGACAAAAATGCTTATGTTATTGTCGTTGTTGCCTGATCCATTGACCAAAAAACCAACGTAAAACTCCCTACCTTCAGTGCTTCCTGTTTGTCCACATGTCGAGTTAGGAATCGACCAGATCAAAACAGTCGCCAGTAGAAGAATAAAATTATTTACGATTTTAGGAGTCAAAGAGTGTTTTGCCTTTCAGTTGTTGGTTCAAAATACAGCCTAAACCTCATTGGTTGAAGCTTTACCTCTAATAAACGTGCAATACATCAATTAAAGACATAAAAAATGATGCAAAAGCTGGTAGTACTTACAGGGGCCGGAATTAGTGCAGAAAGTGGTTTGAAGACCTTCAGAGATTCAAACGGCCTATGGGAAGGTCATGATGTTATGGAAGTTGCCTCTCCCCAGGGATGGTCTGCCAACCCAGAATTGGTCTTAGAGTTTTACAATCAAAGAAGAAAGCAAGCCCAAACTGCTCAACCCAATGAGGCACATAGCATTCTGGCTGAGCTCGAAAATTATTTCGATGTTCAAATCATTACCCAAAACGTTGACAACCTGCATGAAAAAGCAGGGAGCACTAATGTATTACATCTTCATGGAGAGCTCTTCCAATCCAAAAGTACTTTGGACGAAAACCTTGTGTATTCAATGGATCATTGGGAACTAAAACTGGGTGATCTATGTGAGAAAGGCAGCCAGTTAAGACCTAATATCGTTTGGTTTGGTGAGGCGGTACCTATGATGGAACCCGCTATTAGACTCACGCAAGAGGCAGATATATTTCTTGTAGTCGGTACCTCTTTACAGGTCTATCCGGCAGCTAGTCTAATTGGTTTTGTCAAGCCTGAAAGTCCCAAATATTTGGTAGATCCCAACCCTCCCAACTATAGTTCGGATATTATTTTCATCCCCGAAAACGCCACATCAGGTATGAAAAAGCTAAAAAATATCCTATCAAATCAATTAGGACTTTGAAATTCTAAATATTTAGACTTCATTTGCGTCATCATGAAGTTATGAGAAAATCCACGTTCATATTACCAGCCATCCCAGAGCTGCCCTTGAACGTGAGTTGCTAAGCAACTTACGAGCACCCCCGCTTTTACTTTTTTACACTACATAACTTTCAAAAATGACACAGTCAAAAAATATTATACATAGGTATTGGCTATACCTTAAAATGGCCATCGGTGGTAAACAAGAAGACTTCACTACTGGCAGCATACGCAAGGCTATCTTCATGCTTTCCATACCCATGATTCTGGAAATGTTGATGGAATCGACCTTTGCATTGGTTGACATCATATTTGTTTCACAAGTATCGGTGAATGCCGTTGCCACCGTAGGATTAACTGAATCCGTGATCACATTACTATATGCTGTAGCCATTGGTCTAAGCATGGCTGCTACTGCAGTTGTGGCCAGGCGAATCGGTGAAAAGGACAAAGCTGGAGCAGGAAAAGCTGCTGTTCAAGCCATATTTCTTGGAGCAACCATTGCAGTTATCATTGGTGTACTAGGCATCATTTACCCAAAGGAAATCCTAGGATTAATGGGTGGTGAAGAAAGTCTCATTGAAGAAGGCTATGGCTATACCAGGATACTGATTGGTGGCAATATTACGATTATGTTGCTCTTCTTAATCAATGCCGTATTCAGAGGAGCTGGCGATGCTTCAGTCGCCATGTGGACATTGGTATTATCCAATGGACTCAACATCATTCTTGACCCAATCTTCATTTTTGGCCTGGGCCCTATTCCGGCCTATGGCGTTGAAGGAGCGGCCATTGCAACGACCATTGGTCGTGGTGTGGCGGTAACAGGTCAGTTTATGATTCTTTTCTTTGGTTGGGGAAGAATCAAGATTGGTATCCGAGATTTCGTAATTAACCTCGCAGTCATGTGGAATCTGATCAAGGTTTCTTTGGGTGGAATTGGTCAATTCTTAATTGGTACTTCAAGTTGGGTTTTTCTCATGCGTATCATGTCGGAATTCGGTAGCGATGTATTGGCTGGATATACGATTTCTATCCGTGTCATGATGTTCACATTAATGCCTGCATGGGGTATGAGCAATGCTGCAGCAACACTAGTGGGTCAGAACTTAGGGGCAAAACAACCCGATCGTGCTGAAATATCTGTATGGAAAACCGGAAAGTACAACGCCATTTTCATGGCCGTGATTTCAGTGATCTACCTGATATTTGCCAAGTATATTATCGGTTTGTTTAGCAGTGTCGAGGATGTTGTCAACTATGGTGCTTTGAGCTTGCAGGTAATTACCGCAGGATATATTTTCTATGCCTATGGAATGGTGATTACCCAATCCTTCAATGGTGCAGGAGATACGAAGACACCTACTGTCATCAACTTCTTCTGCTTCTGGGTCTTTCAGCTACCTTTTGCCTATTTGGCAGCAATTACACTTGACTGGGGACCAATCGGAGTATTCTCAGCCATAACACTGGCGGAAATTCTCATTGCCGTGGTTTCCATTTGGTTATTCAGAAAAGGTAAATGGAAAACCGTTCAGGTATAAACTGTTAAATCAGATGTTAGGGGCGTTTTGTGAACTTGTAGCTTTTTAGCACATCATTATTAGATGTTGCTATTAGGTACTCATCATTTTTGATAGTTACAGTTTCCAGGTCTCTGACATCTGAATTTAAGATCAACCCCGATGCTTCAAGCGAGAGGGTTTCAAAGTCATTATTTCCTTTGTTAATCACTACAGAGCCAAAATTAGAATCGTAACGTACGGTCTCAACCTCAGATCCATAAAAGTTGCCTGCACAGATCAAGTCAGTTAGACCATCATTATTGACGTCTTTCAAAATAATATCTCGAACTGCTCCAAATTGAGACAAGGCTGGCAATTCTTTAAATTCAAAATTCATATCACCATCATTGATCAGTATGCCCGAAGCAAAGTTATTGACTTCAAGTTTGAGAGATGCATCAAGTCTCTCCTCTGAGTAAATCGCAGTCAAGTCGGCATTGGCAAACTTTTCATAATTATCGAACTTCTCAAGAATAAAAGGCATCTGCTGAGAGCTGCACTCTCTTCCTCTCACAGGAAGGAGTTCATCCCCATTACTTTTGGACAATACGATATCACCTATACCATTCTCATCAAAGTCATTGTAAAAGAGGTAAAGCGGAGAATCAGGTTTCGGATGAAACTTATTATTCAAGCCAATATTTCCTAGTACAAAATCTATATCCCCGTCATTGTCAATATCAGCAGGTTTAATACTATGCCACCAGCCCTTCAGGTTTTCAAAGCCTGACTCTGCAGCCTCGAATTCACCACCATCATTTAAATATATTTTAGGACTCATCCATTCACCAACGACTATCAAATCCTCAAACCCATTCTGATCCAAATCGATCATAATACCATCGGTTAGCATTTGGGGAGATTCATAGAGATCTGAAGAAACATTCTTCGTTGCATTAACAAACCGACCTCCATCATTTACATAAATAAAACTTCTAGGACCTTGTGGATACTCACCTGGAACATTTCTGTTAAGCACGATCAAATCCTGATCACCGTCATTGTCAATATCAGAGGCAAGGGCTTTACTACCCCCTACCTGATCATTAGGCAGTGCATCTGATGCACGGCTGTAATTGCCTTGTCCATCATTTAAATACAGCCTATCCCTTAAAAGATTATTATTGCCTTGATAGAATTCCCCACTACCACTGACTACATATAGATCTAGGTCATTATCACCATCTGCGTCAAAAAAGGTAGAGTGCATATCTTCATGTTCTGCATCATTTGAGAATGCCATCTGAGCCGACTTGGTATACTTGCCGTCAGTTCCTAGCGTAAACAAAGCTCCAGCCTGACCCTTGGCCCCTCCTACATATATATCTTCTAAGCCATTGGCATCTACATCAGCCTTGGCGATGAAAGGTCCATGTTCCGATTGTCTATGAGGCAATAGAATCTCTTTTATAAAGTCATCGAATTGATTCTCCTTATGTTTGAAGTCAATTACATCAGTTTCAGCTTCAGTGAAGTAACTATCAATTTCCCCAGTCTCAATAATCTCGAAATTTGCTTCGGCAAAGTCTATGACGCCACTGGCAATTTGAGATAAGTCATTGATGATAGATTGCTGACCGGTCGGCCAGTAGACCTCAATTTCTTTAATCTGAATATCTTCTGACAGGTATATTGCCTTATCCGAGCTAGATAGGTATCCTCTGCTCCCTCTTATCTTTTCAAGTATGACTTTGTTATCGCCCGTCTTGATTTTTAGTGTTGTCCCTAAACCGTCCCGATTACCCGCTGGACCTACGATTTCGAATTTCCTGAGCCTTTTTCCTTTCTTTTCAACTGTTAGGTTTTGATTTAGGGTACACATCAAATCCATATTATTGGTTATGATCTCCAAGTCGCCATCATTATCAAGATCAGAGTAGACGGCTCCATTGGAATTGTAAGCCCTTTTAAGTCCCCAATTCACATTGCTCCTTTTGAATTTCAATCCGTCTACATTCTTATAAATGGGATTCTGCAGTTTTTCGCTAGGGAGCAGCTTGAGCACCTGCCCCAGGGCCACACGCTTACCCAAAGCGTAAAGACTGTCGGTGGCCGTTACCGCGTCATTGTCTGTGATATCCTTTCGAATGCCGTTGGTTATGAACAAATCTTTAAGTCCGTCTGCATTATAATCCCCAAACAATGCTGTCCAGCTCCAATCGGACTTGTCAATACCTGATACTTGAGATACCTCACTGAAATTGCCATTACCATGATTGTACTGTAACGTATTGATCATGTATTGGTGCTGTAAACCTTCGTTTACCATGGTTCTGAAAAACTCATTGCTCATGCTGGCCATCAAACGCTTCGACCTTACATGATCCTCTGGTGCCATATCGAGTGTCACCAAATCAAAATGGCCGTTATTGTCAATATCAGCCCAGTCACTTCCCATGCTAAAAAATGACATATGCTGAAAATAATCCTGAATGGATTCGGTAAAGGTGCCATCTTGGTTGTTGATATAAAGGAAATCAGGAGTGAGATAGTCATTGGCCACATAAATGTCTTCCCAACCATCTTCATTAAAGTCTCCCATAACAGCACTAAGGCCCCAAGCGCTATTGACTATACCAGACTTATCTGAAACATCTACAAAACGGCCTCCTCTGTTCTCGTATAGCCTGTCTCTAGAGAACGGATCATAGTCCTTAGGATTTTCATTACGGAGGAACATGATCGTGTTCTTATTATTGAAGTCAAGACGATGGTTCATTTGATAGAGATCTAAATCTCCATCCCTATCATAATCAAAGAAATAAGCCTGAATTCCATAACCTTTATCTGCCAAACCATACGCTGCAGCACTTTCAGTGAAGGTCAGATCGCCATTGTTAATATAGAGGTAGTTAGCCCTTTCATTAGCATCCTCATAGCGGCCAGATCTTGAGAGGTAGATATCATCGAAACCATCTTGGTTAATGTCGACCACCGTCACGCCATTTTTCCAACCCCCTTGAGCATGTACGCCCGCGGAATCTGTAATATTCTGGAATTTTAATTCCCCTTTATTCAGGAACAGCCTATTTCTGGACTGGTTTGAAACAAAGTAAATATCGTTGAGATCATCATTGTTGAAATCGCCAATCGCCAGACCAGAGCCATTGTAGATGTAGTTATAGTTAAAGAAGTTGTGGATCTCATCTTCTCGAATAGTATTAAGAAAGTTGATCCCAGACTGTGTAAATGAAATCTCCTTGAAAATTGGATCCTCGATTGGTGCCTTAGCCACAGAATCGAGGTCGCTCTTCTCATTGTTCGAGCTACAAGCCGATAAGACTGTCAGAACCAAAATCACGAAAAAAGTAAAAAAACGTGGTTTGCAATTCGTACTGCATTCTCGTAACATTACACCTTTCATCACCATATATGCCCAGTAAAGTTTCGAATATATACTATTCACCCTTAAAATCCGCTTTGAACGGTAAAAAAACGGTTTTTAAGGTTTTTATCAATTTATTGACATTTCTTGGAATTATTCTATTGTCTGTAAGCTGTAACACTTCTGGTAATACAAGCCAAAATCTCAACCGCCTACAATCAGAAAGCAGTCAATACCTTCTTCAACATGCCTCCAACCCTGTAGACTGGTACCCTTGGGGAGAAGAAGCCTTTGAGAAGGCTAAAGCGGAGGAAAAACTGTTAATCATTAGCATTGGCTATTATGCTTGCCACTGGTGCCAGGTGATGGAAAAAGAGACATTCATGGACACGACCGTGGCTCGTCTCATGAACGACAATTTTGTTTCTATCAAGGTGGATCGTGAAGAAAGGCCTGATATTGATCAGGTGTATGCTAACGCCTCAAAGAAAATGACGGGCACATCAGGTTGGCCCATGAATATCATTGCCACAGCCGATGGCACTCCCCTTTTTGCAGGTACTTATTTCGAAAATAGCGATTGGCAGGCCATCGTTCAACGAGCAAGCTATCTGTACCAAGATAATCCACAGGAAATTCTGACTCAGGCCCAGGCTTTGGCCAATACCTTAAGCCAAAAGAGGATGATTGAAGATCAAGAATTCAATCTTGAACTCTCTGAAATTGAGCAAGTTTGGTTAAGCCAAAGTGATACAACCAATGGGGGAATCAATGGTGCTCAAAAATTCCCAAACTCTCCCTATCTATCAGCACTGCTTGATTTCACATATTATCGACCAAGTCAAAGCCTTGATGCATTCTTAAAGAAGACACTTGATAATATAGCACTCGGTGGCATGTTCGATCATCTGGGTGGTGGCTTTACGCGCTATTCAACGGACAGTGAATGGAAAATACCTCACTTTGAGAAAATGCTTTACGACAATGCTCAGCTTATGGGCATTTATGCAAAAGCTTACCGAAAATTTAATGATCCCTTCTATTTATACATCGCAGAACAAACGGCTCAATGCTTACTGAATGAATTCAAGAGTCCAGAAGGCGGATACTTCTCCTCTATCAATGCAGTAAGTAATGAGGTTGAAGGAGGTTATTATACCTGGACCTTAGCCGAAATTGAGGCAATAGATCAATCCGACCAATTGATCAACACTTTCAATATAAGCAAGGAAGGAAACTGGCAAAACAGTCAGAATGTACTCTTTGCTTTGGGCACGACAAAAGAAGACTATCTGAAAATGGTCAATGAGCCATTCAAAGAAAGTTTGCTTCGTAAGCGGTTAAAAAGAGAGGCTCCTCCTAAAGACGAGAAAATCATTACCGGGTGGAACGCTTTGGTTTTGGAGGGCTTTGTAGAGCTGTATCGTGCTTCCTTTGACGAAGCCTACCTGACATACGCGAAAGAATTAGGCACCTACTTAATAGACCAACATACACTTAAGGAACAATCTCGAGTTTTAAGAACAGAAGATAGAAGCCAGTCTGGCTTTCTAGAAGATTACTCACTCATGGTTGGCGCGCTAATCAAACTCTACCAAGTGAGCTTTGAAGAGCCCTTGCTTAAGATTGCCGAAGGTCTTTCAGAGCGCATGTTAGAGGCCTTTGAAGTCGAAGGGCAGTCTTTACTAAGTCAGAGCACTGAAAACACCAGACTTTTTATGCGAAGTGTTCCAGTCTTAGATACCGATCTACCATCAGGAAATGCTCAAGCCGCCTACAATTTGTTAATGTTATCTGAATTCTATTATGACAGTCGGAGCGATTGGAAAGATAAGGCAGAGACCATGTTAGTAGAGGGACAAAATGAGACAAAGGGTGTTCTGGCTTTTGCTGGCACCTGGATTCAAGCTCGCCTCAGAGATTCAAATCCGCCATTTGAAGTTGCCATTTTGGGCGAAGAGGCTCTGACCATGCGCAATCAACTTGACTTGGCCTTCCGACCCGATGTTATCTTCTTAGGAGGTAGTGCTGAAGGTAGTGTTCCCCTACTCGCTTACAAACTTCAGGAGGGCAGGACCATGATCTATGTGTGCCAAAACAAGACATGCAAGCTGCCAACTGACGATACTGAAAAAGCCTATGAAATGATGATTCCTAAAAAAGACATGAATAAATCACCAATTTCAGACTAAAGTATGAGTGCATTTTTCCTTGTTTTCAGACATTCAACCAACAAATAAAAAACTATGTCTAGCACAACTTGGAAAAAAGGAAGAGGTAAACTCGGAATATTCGAACCTCTTATGGGTGACTGGGTAGCCAACGAAAATAGCCCAGACAGAATGAATTGCCGATGTGATCGCAGTTTTTCAAAAACCCTTGACGGCAAGTACATTCAACTTAAGGCGGACTGGGACCTTGGCGGCAAAGTCTATGAAGATCTTACACTTTTCGGAGTAAACTCAGACAAGAAGATCTGTTTTTGGTCATTCCAATCTGATGGCAAACAGGCAACTGGCGAATTGACAGAAGCTACTGATATTCATAAGAATGCAGTGGCCTTTGTTGCCAACATGCCCGCTGGAATTGCCAGACAAGTCTATTGGCCTGACGAAGAGGGAGGGTTCTACTGGGCAGTTCAATCAAAGACCAAAAAGGGCTGGAATCAAATCGTTCATCATCATTATAAGAGAGTATAAATATGGAATTCAAAACAGATATTCAAATCAACGCTGGTAAGGAAAAGGTGTGGTCTGTGATCAGTAATATTGAAAACGCTACGGACAATATCGAGGCAATCCAATCCATAGAGGTACTTGAACAGCCTACCAATGGTATGGTAGGTCTAAAATGGAAGGAAACAAGGACCATGTTTGGCAAAGAGGCTACTGAGATAATGTGGATCACTGAGGCTTCTGAAAACGAATATTATCAAACACGGGCCGAAAGCCATGGCGCCATTTACATCTCCAAACTCTGGATAGAAGAAAATGAGAAGGGTTCAAGGCTGAATATGAGTTTTAATGGAACACCTGTGACCTTCGGAGCCAAGTTTATGTCGGCAGTCATGGGTTGGATGTTCAAAAATGCAACGGTTAAGGCTTTGAAGAAGGATTTGGAAGACATTAAGAAAGTAGCTGAATCTTAATGAGGTTAAACTTCTAGCTTCTTACATTGTCTTATCACAAAGTAATATTTGATGCCTAAACACTTTTTAAGTTCCCTGCTTTTTTTGATCATACTTTTTGGCTGCTCCACTTCTGATGAGAGTACGGAAGATCCAGACACAGATGATCAAACCAATGTCCTATTGATTATTGCCGATGATTTGGGATTGGATGCACTCAATGGCTATAGCGAAGGAGCAATCAAGGCCAATACGCCCAACATTGATGCGCTAGCAAGCAGTGGTCTGATATTTAACAACTTATGGACCAACTCTGTCTGCTCTCCTACCCGATCTACGATCCTAACAGGCGAATATGGCATACGTACAGGAGTGCGTTCTCAGGGTGATGAAATCTCGGTGAATGAGACTTCATTACAAACCTATATTAACCAATCCAACGACTATGCTACTGCGATTATTGGTAAATGGCACTTGTCAGGCAATATGTTTTCCCTCAACCCTGAGGATATGGGCATAGATCATTATGCCGGACTTTATTCAGGGGCAGTTAGCGACTATTACAGCTGGAACCTAACGGAGGATGGTAATGTCACTGCCCAAACGGACTACATTACGACTGCGTTTACTACCATGGCCATCGATTGGCTTGCTCAGCAAACCAAACCATGGTTTTTATGGCTGGCCTACAACGCTCCACATACCCCCTTTCATGCGCCACCATCAGGTATGCATTCCCAAGGTGCTTTGGCCACGGATCAAGCATCAATTGATGCTAATCCAATGCCCTATTACATAGCCAGTATCGAAGCCATGGATTTTCAAATTGGAAGGCTCTTATCCAGCATGGATCAAGTGGAGCGGGAAAACACCGTGATCATCTTTATTGGCGATAATGGCACGCCTGGCCAAGTATCACAAGCTCCTTATGGTAGAAGAAGAGCCAAGGGCACGATGTATCAGGGCGGTATCAATACCCCCATGATTGTCAGCGGAAAAGGTGTAACAAGAACAGGAACAGACAGCAACCTCATCAATTCAACGGACCTTTTCGCAACAATCGCGTCTCTAACAGGGGTGAGTGTGAGCGAGATAAATGACAGCAAAGACATCTCTCCTCTTTTCAGCACTGCTCAAAATGACTTTAGAGAATTTACCTACGCTGAATACAATGACGGCACAGCAGATGAATGGTGCATACGGAATACCAACTACAAACTCATTGTAAATACGGACAGAAGTCAGGAATTGTATTTCCTTGATGATGACCCCTATGAGAATGACAACCTCTTAAACAATGCACTGTCTTCTGATGCACAAACTGCTCTGGACTGGTTGACAAATAAGTTAACAGAGATCAGACAATAGGAAAATCGAAGGGGGCAATAAAAAGCCCAACCGTTTGGTTGGGCTCTTTTATATCAGCTGATTAGACTATTTCTTCTTCAACCCTGGCAAGCCTTGAGGCTTTTCAGAGTGCCAGTAGAATGGTCCCGCCTTTTTCTTTCTTGGATATTCCTCATCTAATGTGTTGGCATTATAGAGTCTTCCATTTTTCATTACATGACTAATCTTATTCGTATTTCTGATATTGTCCAATGGGTTTGCATCCAAAATCACCAGATCTGCTAGCTTTCCGGCCTCTATAGATCCGATATCTCCTTCAAGGCCAATGGCAGTCGCCCCAAGAATAGTCGCTGTTTTAAGCGCATTGAGGTTAGACATTCCTCCAGAAGCTACAGACCATAATTCCCAGTGGTAACCAAGCCCTTGCAACTGTCCATGACTACCAACACCTGCCAGTCCACCTGCTTCTACGACCGCGTTAACCCCTTCGGCATGCTTCTTAAACACATGCTCTTCATCCATAAACCAACCTGGTCTTCTTCTGGACTTTTGGGCCAATTCAGCATATGGTGTGAAACGCGATAATTTCTGATCGTGATAGGGATTCTCTCTTGAGTAATAGTAGTTTTCCGCCCATGGACCACCATAAGCCACCAAAAGCGTAGACGTATAAGCCATCTTGGATTCAGCCACAGAGTGGATCACATCTTTGTAAAGTGGAGCGATTGGCAATGAGTGCTCATGTCCCGGGTAACCATCGATCATCTGTGTCATATTCAGTTTGAAATCTAAGCCTCCTTCAGTTGTCGGCATCAGCTTCTGTTCTTTGGCAGCCTGAATAATCCATTGTCTATGCTTACGGTTTCCGACCAGGTACATCTTGATCGTCTTGGTATTATAGTACTCACTGTATTGCTTGAGAATCTTCTTTGTCTGATCCAGGCTCTTCAGGTTATACGACCAGAAACCTACACCAGGGCCTGTAGAATACACTCTGGGTCCTAGAATATCTCCAGTCTCCACCATATCTGAGTAAGTCAATACATCGGTGGTTGCCGTTTGTGGATCTCTTGTAGCGGTAACACCATAAGCAAGGTTTGCTGCATACACCCAAACTTGTGTTTTATGTAAGCCCCATGCCGGCCACATATGCGCATGCGTATCAACCATACCGGGAATGATCGTTTTTCCAGAAACATCAATTACCTCTGTTCTTCTAGGTACTGTGAGCGATCCAGAAGAGCCCACTGCCTTGATTCTCGCATTCTCGATCAGGATATCACCATTTTCAATCACCTCATCACCATTCATTGTAATAATTCTTGCACCCTTCAACAGAGCTCTTCCTTCAGGGATATCTTTGGTAACCTTCATTACTACTTCAATTTCATCTGCACGATAGCCTTCATTTTCTTTCTTGGCTTTGTCAGCTGCCTTTTCTTCGTCTGTCTTCACTTTTTCAGCAGCCTCTTTATCAGCTTTTTGCTTTTCCCTTTCTTCCTTGGTCATCTCCTTTTCTGCCTTCTCTTTGGCTTTCTTAGCAGCAGAGACACTATCAGCATAAGCCTTCGACTCATCTAAATCATAGATGAAATGAGATTTACCAAGAGACCAATGAACTTTCTTAGCGTCACTTGACCATGCTGGAAACTCACCACCAATTTCCGTCAGTTGCCATGAAGGAAACTGTGCACTTGAAGGATTTGCAACAGAAATGGTTGGTGTTTGTCCCAACTTCGGTACGGTGACTACATAAATGTGATTGTTGATCTGAGCCATAGCCCTGTCGCCTTCTGGTGCCATAAAAATTGCGGCAGCTCTCGAAGGAGGATTATTTTCTCTCCAACCCTCTCCCTCTTGCAATGAAGAATTATGCTCATCTGCCCATGGATCGATAATATGATCATTCCCATGTCCATCGGCAGGGTTAGATCCGTAAGTTCTTATTCCGGTGATAGCAATTACTCTTTTCTCGTCTGTACCATCCCAGCGCACTGAGCTCAAACCCTGAAATCCGCTTAGATAGATTCTATCATTACTATTTACAAAATGAGGGTTCCCCTTGCCTCTTGTCTTCATAATGAAGTTGACATCCCCGCCATCGGCAGAAATCCAGCAAAGGTCCTCTGTAGCGCGTGGTGCACCCGGGCCGGCAGCATCTTTTAGATTCTGAGCACTCCCTCTGGTAAATACTATTCTGCCATTCTTATTCCAGGCAGGAGTACCATAAATAGCAGATGCAGTAGTCAACTTTACTGGTCGAGGCCTTCCATCCACATTCACTTTATACATAGAACCACCGGCCGCGTCTGACCATGTAACGAATGCTACTGAAGCACCATCCGGAGACCAAGTGGGTTGTGCTTCGGTCATGTTCATATCCGTTAAACGTCTTGGTTCACCATCAGGCAGGTTCATCACATATAGCTTATTCAAAGATGTGAATGCCAATTTTGATCCATCAGGAGAAGGTACACCATCTCTGATTTGAGTAACAATCATCTCCTTATCATCCGATATTGGGTATTCGAACTTCAAACGAGGTCCCATTTCAAGCTCCACATCAACATCCATTGGGATCTCCACTGCAGTGCCGCCAGCAACAGCAACCCTATACAATTTACCACCCCATGAGGCTACTACTTGCTTACTATCAGGTGTAAAAGACATGGCCGGCAATACACCTAGGGGAGCAATTGATTCTTGTTCATCTCTCTGTACTGGGTAAGCTAACCACTGTTCATCTCCTGTATTCAGGTCTCTTAAAATAAGGCCCGTCTCATCTTCGTATCGCGAACCATATACCATCCATTTTCCATCAGGAGAAAGGGTCGGTGTGAAAGCTGAACCATATCGAGAAGTTACCGTTGCATTTTGACCATTCTCTCTGTCATAAACCCCAATTTGATATTGAGGCAGTTGAGCATTATAATTCCAAGCTCCATTTCGCTGTGAATAGTAAATAAAACGGCCATCAGGACTAAAGGCTGGTTCAACCACTTTAAGGTTTGAGGGATTCTTAATCAGCTGAAAGCCTCCTCCTCCATCTTTGTGATACATAAAGAGTTTAAAACTTCTTCTACCCTTTGAAACCACCACATAATCTCCATCAGGACTCCATTCCACAGACTGAACCCATTCATTATTTCCTTTGGTAATTTGTTTGGTTTCCTTTGATTCTAGGTCCATGATCCAGGCATTCTCACTACCACTTCTATCTGAAGTAAAAGCAATATGCTTACCATCAGGGCTATATCTTGGATGAGTATCATAGGCCATACCTTCCGTCAAGCGCTTGGCCTTACCTCCCGCAAAAGGCATAGTATAAATATCGCCTAACATGTCAAAAATAATGGTACTTCCATCTGGGCTGATATCGACAGACACCCATGTACCCTCTGTCGTATTGAATTTAAGTGTTCTTTCTGCTTTAAGTGGCAGGTCTTTAAAAGTCTCTTGTCCTTTCTTTGTTGTGTCTTTATCATCTTGCCATGGCGTAGCCATAGCGGGTTGAATGGTCAGAAAAATGGCTATTGCTAAGCATTTAGCAAGTTTTTCCATAACCTTTTGATTAAAGTTGGTTGGCATACAAGGTTTGGTTTGGATTAAAAATGACACGTAATTTAATAAAATACTAGCTCTCAAAGAGGTTGATTATCCTTATCATTGTAAAAAAACCACATGGCCAAAAGGACATCATCGGGGAGCCGCAAAACCACTGCAAAAAGGACCTCTACTCGTAAAAAATCAATAAAAGGGAAAGGAACTAGCCTGGGCAGGATAACCTTGGGGTTACTAATACTAGTCGCTCTCGGTTATGCAGGACTTGCTATAAATGAAGGAAAGCTCGTTCCGGAAGTTATTGAAAATTTCGAGCTTCCGACCATTCAAGACTCCCAACCACAGGTTGAATCAGAACCTACTCAAACTACTGAAGAATCTATTCCCACAGAAAATGACCTTGAAATAGATCTCGACTTTGATGACTTTGACTTATACTTCACCAAGGCTTTTGACTTTATGTGGCCAGCCTACTCCACCGAAGAAGCCATTATTGAAAGACCCTACTATACATTGAGGTATAGCGAGGCGCATGAGCAAGCTATATGGGTCGCTTATAAGCTTTCTGCAGACAGCCTGAACCAAGATAAATTCCAACGCAAAGATGACTTTAGAAAAGACCCCAGAGTGAGAACGGGTTCGGCTGAATTATCGGATTATAAAGGCTCAGGTTATGATCGTGGACACCTGGCGCCAGCAGCCGACTTCTCATATGATGAGTTTGCACTTTCCCAGACATTCTATATGAGTAATATGAGTCCTCAAGTAGCCTCTTTTAACAGAGGAATCTGGAAAAAACTTGAAGAAAAGGCCAGAGATTGGTCGATGGAAAACTCTGAAATATATATAGTTACAGGACCTATATTAAACAAAGACTTTACTACAATCGGAGGTAATGAAGTATCAGTACCTGAACAATATTTTAAAATCATTTTGGATGTTCATAAACCGGAGATTAAGGCGATTGCCTTCTTACTGAAAAATGAGAAGAGCAGTGCTTCACTAGAAACCTTTGTGGTAAGCATTGATCAAATTGAGGCCTTATCAGGTTTGGACTTCTTCCCTACCATACCAGACGATCTTGAACAAGCTTTAGAAGCCAATATTGATAAGAGTGCCTGGTTTAACTAAAGAACAAATCACTGACATAAAAAAAGGGAGTCAAAATTTGACTCCCTTTTCTATGCTTTTAATCGGTTTCTATTTCTTTTGTCTTTCTGCTGTAATGGCAAGTTCGTCTTCACCAGTATATACTGCACCTTCCATTTCATCTCCGTCAAATTTCATTTCCATTTCCATAGACTGTCCTTCAACAGAAATAGTGCCCTCCATTACATTCTTTTCAAAAGTAATGTCTTCAAGGGTCATATCTCCATAGATATCACTTTTGATGGTCACTGTGTATTCTCCATCTTCCATTGCTACGATCATTTCACCCGTAACATTTCCATCAGGAGTTTCCACTTCATAGTCCCAAGTACCAGTTGGATCATATTTAGTTTGTGCCCACTCTTCTGCATTGAGTGATACAGCTACTAAAAACAACATAGCTACAGCAGAGGCTCTAAGAATAGTTGATAAATTTTTCATTTTGATTTGAGTTTTTTGTGTTACTAATATAAGATGCTAACCGCCTGCAAAAGGTTGCTTCCGTTTATACTTCATAAAAAAAAAGAATTCTTCAGAGTAAACCTAGTCAGGAAACAGGATAAATTTCTATCTACAGTGTTTGGCTAGTGCAGCCTTTGCCTCTTCTGCGCCCAGAGCAAGTGCTCTATTCAAGTCATTACAGGCACCTGACTTCTGATTAAAAACAATCTTTAGTGCACCTCTATATAAAAAGGCCTCAGCATTTTTCCTATCAAACTCAATCGCAAGGTCATAGTTCTTCTTAGCATCGTCAAAAAGAGATTTCTGATGTAAGCAGCGACCTTTAATCAGGTAAGCAGTAGATTCTCTCCCATCAGTGGCGATCACTTTATCGCAAAATGCTATAGCCTTATTGTAGTCTTTCTTATTATACCAGTATTGTGCCATACTGAGATTGGCATTCAGATTTTCATTATCCAGATCTAAAACCCTGATAAAATCCTTTCTTGCGCTTTCAATATCTCCAAGTTCCTCGTATGCCCTGCCTCGATTATAAATCGACTTAATATCTTTTGGCTTGGTCGATAAATATTCATTATATGCCTCTACTGCTTCACGATACTTTCCATCACGAAATAGTCCGTCTGCTTCTTTAGTCAGGCCTGAATTACAAGCACTTAGAACTGTCAAAAGAGCCATTACAAGTAAGAAGCTTAGCGTTTTTTTCATCTTTTTCATATCTCCTCAAATATGCGACCGCAAAGGTAGGATTTTCTGTTAGCCGGAAAACTATCAACACCAAATTAAACCAAATGTTATTAGATAGGGAGTATAAGGCCTCACCATTAACGAAATTTCACTTTACGAGGTTTTCATCTCGCTTCACTGAAAATTTAGAACATTGATCCTCACCAATGGTATGCTATCAATATGCATTATCATTTAACGACCATTTTGCTATTAATTTCTTTTGCATTCTGTAAGGCACAGTCCGGTTTGGGTGAAAAAAGAATATCTGAAAGCACGAAGGTCGAGTATTTGATCTCCTTACCCAAAAGTTATCAAACGAATGGAAATGGGTCGGCCATGATACTATTCTTACACGGTGGAGATGGCTCAAATACTAAACATCACCCTAAGAAATATGCAGCCGAGGCAGGTATTGAAATGGACTTCATGGTTGTTGCCCCTAAATGTGCCTCTGGCTGCAATTGGTCTTCCTTTAATTTCGATGCGCTCCTAACCGAGATAACTACTCAATTTAATGTAGACAAAAAGCGGGTTTACGTCACTGGCTATAGCTATGGAGGCTATGGCACTTGGAGTGCCATAGCCAGATATCCTGAGTGGTTCACTGCCGCTGCTCCTATAGCGGGAGGTGGAAACCCGGGAGTTATCTGTAAAGCAAGCCAGGTAGTCATATGGGCATTTCATGGAGACAAAGACAGTATAACCCCATATGCTCAATCCAAGAATTTAATCCAAAAACTCAAAGAATGCGGAGCACAAGCAAAGCTAGAAACTTTTGAAGGTGCCGACCACTGGATTTGGCCAGCTATTTACAAGGACCAAAGGCTTTATGACTGGTTTGGTGAACAATCTAAAGAAACCCGTTAAACTCTTACAACCAATGAAAATTCTCTCATTTCTACTCTGCCTGTGTATATGGACTACCTGTTTTTCACAAGAAAAAGCGAAAACAAATTTTGGTGAAGACTTTGCCAAAACATGGAAAAGACACACAATATATACATTGAGACTTGTTGAGGCCATGCCCGAAGATAGCTACGGTTACCAACCGGCAGACAGCACAAGAACATTCGCTGAAATGGCAATGCATCTTGCCAGCGCAAACTACATGTTCGCCTCTATCGCAAGTAGTCAGGAATTCCCCCTTGACCGAGAGGCATTAAAAACAGTGAACAAAACGAAGGAACAAATCACGGAAATCCTTTCAGCGTCATTTGATTATGCACTAAAAGCAGTGCTCAATGTCGATGACCAAACGCTCAAAAAAACTAGTCCATGGGGGAACCCCATTGAACAAAGCACAACACGCACCTTCAAAGAAATATTTCATGTAATGCGAGAGCATGCCGCCCATCACAGAGGAGCAATGACTGTTTACCTAAGATTGAATGGCGTCCTTCCTCCTGGATTTATTGATTAGCTCATTTTAAAACACTTATATGATGAAAAAACTTACCTCCCTTTTATTGGCGATTTGTTTGGTGAATTTCGCCCAGACCTCCAAGGCACAAAACAACCAGAGCGGCTTACTCCCATCAGAAGCACTTGTACTCATGTATAATGCGGTTGATCTCAACCCTAATAAAAAGCGCATAGACAACACCAAACCTTTCCAGTCAAGGGTCATAACAGAAGGGTTAAGCGGAGATGAAATCTTCTACCTGGGGGAAACCTATTTTTGGAATTTTATGCCAAAAGAGGCCGCCCAAGCTTACAGTCAGTTTTTAGAAGAAGATTCACCTCGAGGAAGAGCCTCATGGCAGCGGTACCTACAAATTCAATTCAGGGCTTTTGATCAACATGATCTTGTAGAAGAAAAATTATCAGAGTATAGAAAGCGGTTTAAACCTACTCCTAATGACAGATATGGTATTTATGGACAAGTCATCAACGTGGCAAATCTTTATTTAAAACGTGGCGAACACGAAAAAGTACTTGAGCTTATCAATGAAGAGCTGGAATACATGAAGTATGATGGTGCCTACAATTCTCTGCTTTTACCAGCATACTTTCATGCATCCTATCGAAGCTTAGGCAGAGTTAATGAAGCTGTAGAAGCACTAAAACGTGCCAAGGCCGGATTATTGGAGACACTGGAAAAGAGAAAACAAAATGCTTCAAATGAAGAATTTCAATATGTCGTGCATTCGAGGCCTGTGGCCAGTATGGAGACCATCATGACTTCTAAATTGAGCCATACTCAGATGAATGAGAAATTTGAGGCACTTATTCAGTCCATTTCGAGAGCTCTGGAATTATATGGCGGATAAAACCAGCTTAACAAAATGGCGTATCATTGGTATTGCTAAATGATCCAGCTCTAGTGAATAAACGTACTCTGAGTAATATTGCAGCCGTCATCTCATGCTGGCTGCTTTTCGTTGTCATTGACCTGCTTAAAAAGGGCAACCTTTTGTCTATGGAAAGCATTCAGGTTTTAAGGTACATCTCGGGTACTATCATTTGGATTCTATTGACCTTCCCTTTATTCCGGATTTTTGAGAAAACCTCCAAGCTAAAACTCACCAAAAGGGCCCCCATACTTGTCCTTTTAGGAATTGGTGTAGGGACAATCAAGAATTTTGTTACATGGTTTGCAGTCTTTTTGATGGGTGTTTCTTCTGGAGCATATTCTGCCTCGTGGTTCTCTCTGAAGAAATTCTATAGTTACATAACGCTGTTCTATTATATGGAAGCTATCATCATTACATGGGTGCTTCTGATTATATTCTATATGCTAGAACTCTATAAAAACTATAAAGAAAAAAGTCTTGAAACGGCTCAGCTAGCCTCACAACTGGCAAACGCACAATTGGAATCCTTGCGAATGCAATTACAGCCGCACTTTCTATTCAATGCACATAACACTGTTTCTATGCTCATCCGCACCAAAAAATACGATCAGGCCACTGAAATGATTTCTAAGATCAGCGATCTGCTGCGTAACTCTTTAAAGCGTGAAGAACGACAACTGATTCCACTACACGAAGAACTAAAGTTGATCAGGAGTTACCTGGAAATAGAAGAAGTTCGTTTTGAAGACCACCTTACCATAGACATCCAAATAGATCCGAGAACTCTTGACTTCCTAGTCCCTAACTTGTTACTGCAACCATTGATAGAAAATGCTTTTAAACATGGCATTTCCAAAAACTTGGATGAGGCAAAACTCGCCATCAAGAGTACTTTAAATAATGATAGACTGATACTGACTGTTCACAATACTGGCCCTGACTTGCCTTTAGATTTTAAAATTGAAAAGGTGACAGGGATAGGTTTAAACAACGTAATTCAAAGGCTGAATAAATTGTACGGTCCAAATCATAGTTTTGAAATCAAGAACAGCGATTTGGGTGTTAAGGTTGAAATTTGTCTCCCATTAGATACTTAGAGGTTTGAAAAGATTCAGGACAGTAATCGTTGATGATGAGAAAAAGGCCCGAGAAGGGTTACAGACATTGCTGGCTCAAGACCCAGAAATTGAGTTAATCAAAACTTGCAAAAATGGTATTGAAGCCATCGAATTCTTGAAAGCAGAATCATGCGACCTACTCCTCTTGGATATTCAAATGCCAGCCATCAATGGTTTCGAGGTACTGAAATCGATCAGAAAGCCTCCATTTACCATATTCATTACTGCCTATGATGAATATGCCCTTAAGGCTTTCGAGTTTCATGCCCTGGATTACTTGTTAAAGCCATTTTCAAATCAGCGATTCTTCGATGCCATAACCCGTGCCAAACAGCTGATTAGAAACGACAAGGCTGCCCTCGCTACCCAAGTGGACAAACTTCTAAATCACTTGGAGTCCACAGAAGAACAAAGCCGTTTAATTCACTCCAATAGCATAGAAAGACTGGTCATCAAAGCCTCAGGAAAGATATTGCTACTTGATACAAAGGACATTTTCTGGGTTGAAGCTCATGATTATTGCATCAAAATCCACTTACAGCATGACCATCACCTAATCAATGGCAGCCTCAAGGGCATTGTGAAAAAGTTACCAGCCAACAACTTTCTGAGAGTGCATAAATCCGCTATCATCAATACAAAACAAATTGCGAGTCTGGAACATCTGCAGAACGCAGAGTACATGGTAACACTAAATAACAATGCTCAAGTAAAAGTCAGTAGAAGCTATAAACAGCAGATGGATGACTTTCTGAATGGTCTTTAAGTTCCAGCATTTGAGAAACCCCTACAACCTGCTGTTTGACTAAACAGCCACGTCATTTTCTCTTAGGGCATCGTTCAATGACGTTTTGAGATCAGTACTAGCCTTCCTTTGACCGATGATCAAGGCAGCCGGTACATTGAAGTCGCCCGCTGGAAATTTCTTGACATAACTTCCAGGAATTACAACAGATCGCTCTGGCACATAACCTTTATATTCAACGGGCTCATCACCGGTAACATCGATAATCTTAGAACTTCCAGTCAAGGTCACATTGGCACCAAGTACTGCTTCCTTTCCTATTCTGACACCTTCCACTACTATACATCTTGAGCCGATGAATGCATTATCTTCAATGATAACAGGAGCAGCCTGTAATGGCTCCAAGACGCCTCCAATTCCTACTCCTCCACTCAAATGTACATTCTTGCCTATCTGAGCACAGCTTCCCACAGTTGCCCAAGTGTCAACCATTGTTCCTTCGTCTACATAAGCTCCTATATTCACATAAGAAGGCATCATAATCACTCCTTTGCTCACATAAGCACCATATCGGGCGATGGCATGAGGCACTACTCTAACCCCTTTTTTGGCATAACCACTCTTTAGTTTCATTTTGTCATGAAACTCGAAAGGCCCAACTTCTATAGTTTGCATTTTCTGAATAGGGAAATAAAGAATCACAGCCTTTTTGACCCATTCATTCACAACCCATCCCTCTGCTGTCGGCTCAGCCACTCTGCGATCACCACTATCTAAATCCTCGATAATCGTCTTGACTGCCAAAATCACTTCCTTATCCTTTAACAAGCTCCTATCATTCCATGCTCGTTCGATGATATCCCTCAATTCCATAATTCCTTCAGAAAATTTTTAACTTCATGTACACCAATGAAAAAAACCAAAGTTGTCATCGCATCCTTGCTCAAGCCAATTGATGACACACGCATGCTTGAGAAATTTGGTTTTTCCTTGGCCGAAACAAACGAATATGATATTAATATCATAGGCTTTGATTCAAAAAATGTAAAGTCTACTCAAGACATTACCTTTCACCCATTAAAACCTTTTAAAAGGCTTAGCTTCTCACGTTTAAGTCGTCCATGGAAAGTTTATAGAAACTATATTAAAGTAAAACCTCAAGTAATAATATTTAATACACATGAATTACTGATAGTTACATGTTTGTACAAAATATTATTTGGCTGTAAAATAGTCTATGATATTCGGGAAAATTACGCCAAAAACATTACCAGTACAGAAGTCTTTCCACGTGTCATACGCCCCTTGCTTTCTGCGTGGGTTCGGACCAAAGAGTGGTGTTCGAAACCTTTCATAAAACACTATATACTAGCAGAAAGAGTCTACGAACAACAGCTCCCCTTTCTTTCTAGCCAAAGGACTATCATTGAAAACAAGTATGCTCCTCATGCTGAGGAACGAACAGCCTATCGAAACACTGACCCAAGCCATATAGACCTTGTCTATACCGGAACCATTGGAGCTTCCAATGGTATTTTCGAAGCCATAGACATTACCAAGAAACTGTATCAAATAGATCAGAGCATTAGATTGAGAATTGTTGGATACTGTGCTCTAAAGAAGGATTTAATCCGATTGAAGGAGGAAATCAAAGACTATGACTTTATAGAGTTAAATGGTGGTGATCACCTTGTTCCTCATTCCGAAATAATAGAAGCCATCCAAAAAGCTGATTTCGGTTTTGTACTGAAGAAGCCAAACAAAGGTATGAACGAAGAAAAGTTACTTACCAGGCTTTTCGAATATACCGCGAACAAATTGCCCATCCTCCTCTTGAACAACCCTACCTGGGTAACGTTTTGCGATCAGTTCAATGCCGCTATAGTTATAGACCCCGAAAATTTTGAGCCATCTCATACTTTGGAAACTATGACCAAGGCTGAGTTTTACGATCGGGGCAATTCAGAATCCAGCTTATGGAAAAGCGAAGAACCGAAGCTCATCGACCTAATTACGCGAATCAATTAGCACGTTTAGACGGCTCTAAAAAAATAATTTTAAGAGAACAACATACTGAATACGTGTTAATTAAGAGTGTTTTTACAAAATTTAGATATGACTATTATTTTTTTTAGATAAATCTAAATACTATTTTTACAGCTGAACTCAAATCAGTATCATGTTCAGCTTTGTAGAAGAAAATTATTTAAAAGCCATATACCATTTATCCGATCACGGACGAAAGAGCGTAAGTACGAACGCCTTGGCCGAAGAGATGCAAACTACAGCTGCCTCTGTAAGCGATATGGTCGCAAAACTTTCTAAAAAGAAGGCTGTCGACTACCAAAAGTATAAAGGTGTTAATGTATCAGGCAAAGGGAAAGAAGTTGCCCTTAGGGTGATTAGAAAGCATCGCCTTTGGGAAGTTTTCCTAGTGGATAAGCTAAAGTTTCATTGGGATGAGGTACATGAAATTGCCGAACAACTTGAACATATCAAATCTCCCCTACTCATTAGTCGACTTGATGAATTCCTTGATTTCCCAAAGCACGACCCACATGGCGACCCAATCCCTGATGAGAACGGTGCATTCTCCACAGTGAAGAAAGTAGCACTGACTAATTTGGAATTGAACATTCCAGCTCAAGTAGTTGCTGTAAACGATTCCAGTGGTGCATTTCTAAAGTACTTGGATAAAGTAGGTATTTCCATAGGTACTAAGCTCATAGTAGAAGACACCAATGAGTTCGATGGATCTTTAGACATTAAGATTAATCAACAAAAAAGCCTGACTATTTCGCAAACTGCTGCCCAAAACATACTCGTTGCCAATCTATGAAAAGGTTAATAGCAATTCTCATTTTGGCTACTTCCTTATGGTCTTGCAACAGCAGTACGACTTCTGAAGGAGGTAAACTGACCATAGTTACCACCACTGGTATGATCGCAGACATTGCGAAAAATGTGGGCCGGGATTCAGTTATGGTAAGTGCGTTAATGGGACCTGGAGTAGATCCACATCTTTATAAAGCCACTCAGGGAGACCTTGGCAGGCTTCAAGCCGCAGATATCATTTTTTACAATGGGCTTCATCTTGAGGGTAAAATGGGCGAAGTATTTGAGAAACTCGAACGTATCAAAACTGTTATTCCAGTAACTAGAGGAATAGACTCTACATTTCTACTTGACGATCCAATCTACCAAAATGCTTTTGATCCGCACATCTGGTTCGATGTTAGTCTTTGGGCGTCAACCATTGGTGAGGTCACCAGTACGCTCATTGAAGCAGATCCAGATAATGCAGCTTACTACGAAAAGAATGCTTCGGCATATACCAATGAACTCTTGAGCCTTCATGAATGGGTTAAAACTGAGATTGCGACTATCCCAGAGGACAAGCGCATCATGATTACCGCCCACGATGCCTTCAATTATTTCGGTAGAGCTTATGACATTAAAGTTCGAGGTCTTCAGGGTATTTCTACTCTTTCGGAGTTTGGACTGAAAGACAGAGTTGATTTGGTCAATTTCATTGTAGAAAAGGAGATCAAGGCGGTTTTTGTTGAGACTTCGGTTTCTGAAAAGAACATCAATGCCATTGTTGAAGGTTGTCGCCAAAAGGGACATAACGTCATCATTGGAGGTAATCTTTTCTCAGACGCTATGGGTGCAAAGGGTACATCTGAAGACAACTATATCGGCATGGTTAAGGCGAATGTGAGCACTATAGTAGAGGCCTTGAAGTAACGTTGTGAGTAAGTGAGGAAGACAAAAGTAAAGTGGCAATGAAAGTTGATGCTAAAAATCCAGTTGTAGAATTTCATGATCTGACGGTGTCTTATCACAAGAAGCCAGTGTTATGGAATATCGATATGACGCTACCTCAAGGAGCACTCATTGGCATTATAGGTCCAAATGGAGCAGGAAAGTCCACCTTGATTAAAGCGGCTATGGGTCTTTTGCCATTAGGCTCAGGCTATGTGAGAATGTTTGACGAACCCTTGAACAAAGTGCGGCACAAGGTAAGTTACGTACCACAACGCGAATCTGTAGACTGGGATTTCCCTACTTCCGTTCTAGATGTTGTAATGATGGGAAGGTATTCGAAGCTTGGACTCCTCACCCGCCCCAGAAAGGCGGACAGAGAAATGGCCATGAATTGCTTGCGCAAGGTGGGCATGGAAGCCTATACGGACAGACAAATCTCACAACTCTCAGGTGGTCAACAGCAAAGAGTATTCCTGGCACGTGCCTTGGCGCAAGAGGCAGATCTATACTTTATGGACGAACCCTTCGCAGGGGTCGATGCAGCCACCGAAGCAGCTATATTGGCCATTATGCAGGAAATGACGGCTAGTGGCAAAACAGTCATTGTTGTGCATCATGACTTACAATCCGCTGCTGAGTTTTTCGACTGGATTGTCTTGCTCAATATGAGACTAGTTGCTTCAGGACCTATCGATAAGGTCTTTAACAATGATATGCTTCAGGAAACCTACGGAGGTAAACTTACTGTCCTGGCGGAAGTGGGTGAATTGGTAAGAAAACGTCAAATGCCAAGCAGAGAGAAATACTAGATGGAAACTTTCAAGGAGTTCTTTTCTTTCAGTGATCCTAGTATCGTTTCAGTTGTAGTGGGTGCTGTCTTGCTGACAGCATCTTCTGCCGTGGTAGGTACGTTCACTTTCTTAAAGAAGAAAGCTTTAGTGGGAGATGCGGTGGCACATTCAGTACTGCCGGGTATCTGTTTGGCCTTCATTTTGTCAGGCACCAAAAACCCTATTTGGATGATCCTAGGAGCCTTTTTAACCGGCTGGATATCATTAATCATAATTGATAACATCACCGCCAAATCTAAGATCAAAGAAGACACTGCAATCGCACTGATCCTCTCAGTTTTCTTTGGAATTGGTATTCTAATGCTGACTAATATCCAACATTCGGGTAATGCAGCCCAAACCGGATTAGACTCCTTTCTGTTTGGAAAGGCGGCAGCATTGGTAGGCCAGGACTTGATCGTCTTTGGCATTGTTGCGGTTATTCTGATCGTTACTGTAGGACTGTTCTTTAAGGAATTGAAGCTAATCGCCTTTGATAGCAACTACGCCAAGGCATTAGGATTACCCGTCAAGTGGATCGACTTGCTCCTAACTTCTCTGACTGTCTTGGCTGTGGTGACAGGCATCCAGGCGGTTGGTGTTGTACTGATGGCAGCGATGTTAATCACACCTGCAGCTGCAGCTCGGTTTTGGACGAATGATGTTTTTAAGATGACGTTCATTGCAGCCATTATGGGTGGTATTTCAGGGCTTTCTGGTGCCTATGTGAGCTATGTAGCTCCCGCAATGCCCACTGGCCCGTGGATTGTGATAATTATCTCAGCCATAGCGATAACCTCATTCTTTGTTGCTCCTAAACGTGGTATTCTGGCTCGAGGCATTCAACAACGAAGACTACAACGACTCATCATGGATGAAAACCTCTTAAAGGAATTATATCACTTGGGAGAAAAGGACAAGGACCCTTATAAGGGGCGTACGGTTGATGAGATCATAGAAGAGAGGTTCTTCCCAAAGAAAGCATTAAAGATGGCATTGAGACGACTGAGAAGGCAAGGTTTTCTCTTAAAGGAAAATGGTTACTGGCGCTACACTGAAGCTGGTAAAGTAAAAGGACAGCGTGTGGTCAAGCTTCACAGGCTCTGGGAGCTCTACCTCTCTAAGTACATGAAAATTGCTCCTGATCATGTACACGAAGATGCCGAGACAGTGGAGCATATTATTACACCTGAACTTGAAGCGCAGCTGGAAAAGATGCTGGAATATCCAGAATTCGATCCGCATGAAGAAAAGATCCCTTATTAGGATAGAAGTAACTAATGACCAATGACAAATAGCCAATAACCAAATAATGGATGCTATCTACATCATACTGACCTCTTCCCTGTTTGCCATGTCCTGTGGACTTTTGGGCTGTTTCCTGATCTTGAGGAAAATGGCCATGGTGGGTGATGCTATTTCCCATGCCGTTCTTCCAGGTATTGTGATTGCTTTTCTGATTACAGGTACAAGAGACTCATTTGAGATGATCCTCGGAGCAGCTTTGCTGGGTATACTGTGTACATTCTTTATCGAATTCTTCCATAAAAAGGCCAAACTTCAAACTGATGCAGCGATCGGTGTGACCTTTACCTCTCTTTTTGCCCTTGGCGTCATCCTTATTTCGGTCTTTGCTGGCCAGGTCGACTTAGATCAGGAGTGTGTACTCTATGGAGAAATTGCCTATGTACCGATCGACTTATGGATATCTGATTCCGGGCAAAATATGGGCCCTAAAGCACTTTATGTTTCTGCACTCACCCTGATCGTCAATATTCTATTTATTCGGATCGGTTTCAAGCAGTTGTATTTGACCACCTTTGATCCGGCCTTTGCCGCTACCACAGGCATCTCAGTAGCACTTTGGAATTACTTATTAATGGGCTCTGTTTCGATGACCACCGTAGCCGCCTTCGACTCTGTCGGAGCTATTCTGGTCGTAGCACTTTTAGTTGCCCCCCCAGCTACTGCCTATCTCTTAACTGATAACTTTAAGAAAATGCTACTAATCACCTGTATTATAGCTATTATCATTAGTATTTTTGGATACTATCTGGCGGTCATCCTTGATGGATCGATAGCCGGTGCTGTTGTGGCCGTAGCAGGTCTATTATTCGGATTAGCCTACTTATTTTCCCCCAGCAATGGCATTCTTTTCAAGAGAATCAAACAGAAGCAGAAGGTGGAAAAACTGGCGATTACCAAGGGGTAATCAAGCCTTCTCTTTTTAGTTCAAATCCCTAAGCATATCTTTGCAGCCCTATGCAGGCATTATCCCAAAACGAAGACACCATTATTGCGCTGGCCACACCTCAGGGTATTGGCGCTATTGGTGTAATCAGACTCAGTGGAAATGATGCCATAAAGCTTGTCAACAAGGTTTTTAAGGGGAAAGATCTAGAGCGGCAAGACTCTCATACGATTCATTTTGGTACAATCAGGGATGGTGACAAGATTTTAGATGAAGTACTGATTTCCCTTTTTATCGCTCCAAAATCCTTCACCAAAGAGAATGTGGTCGAGATTTCCTGCCATGGATCTAACTTCATTATTCGCCAAATTATCCAACTCTTTATTCGTAAAGGGGCCCGACCTGCCAAACCGGGTGAGTTTACCAAACGCGCCTTTATGAATGGGCAATTCGACTTGGCACAGGCCGAAGCAGTAGCGGATCTGATCAATGCAGACTCAGAAGCGGCACATCATGCTGCACTGAATCAAATGCGTGGTGGTTTCTCTGGGGAAATAAAACACTTGAGAGGGGAACTGATTCATTTTGCTTCCATGATTGAGCTGGAATTGGATTTTGGGGAGGAAGATGTTGAGTTTGCCAGTCGTGATGATCTAAAAAAGCTGGTTAATCGTCTGCAAGAAGTGATCAATGCCTTGATTCATTCTTTCGATTTGGGTAATGTAATAAAGAATGGCGTGCCCACCGTTATTGCTGGAAAGCCCAATGCAGGTAAGTCTACCCTACTCAATGCCCTATTGAACGAAGACAAAGCCATTGTCTCAGACATTGCGGGTACAACAAGAGACTTTATTGAAGATGAGATAATCATAGGAGGTGTAGCTTTTCGCTTTATTGACACTGCTGGACTCCGTGAAACTACCGATACAATTGAAGCTATAGGCGTGGAACGTACCCAGGCGAAGATGAAACAAGCTTCCTTAATCATCTATCTATTCGACTTGTCCGATCTTGATATTGTGGAAATGAATAAGGAGATCAATCGTCTGGAGAATACAGGAGTGCCCTTCTTAAAGCTAGGGAACAAAATCGACAAGGTGGAGCAATCTGTGGTCGATGACCTTCAGAAACAACATCCAGATATGCTTTTCCTTTCTGCTAAAGAGCCAGAGCAGGTTGAAAAGCTCAAGACAAAAACCCTCGAATTAGTGAACCTGGATAAGTTTAAACGTGGCGATACAGTGGTCACCAACGTCCGCCACTACGACTCCCTCCTACAAACGCAAAACTCCCTACAAGATGTAATCAATGGCATTGATGGTTCAGTCACCAACGACTTTGTAGCTATGGACATCAGACGCGCCCTGCACTACTTAGGTGAGATCACTGGAGAAATTACCTCTGACGATTTGTTGGCTAATATTTTCTCGAAGTTCTGTATTGGGAAGTAGCTTAACAATTTCTTGTTGCACAAGCTTAAAACCCTGATTGCCCAGATGCGATTGTTTTCGAATCTTTATTAATTTATTAAATTCACTGGACAATTTTAGAGCCAAATGAGAACCTTCATTGCATTAGTTCTACTGCTATTTCTCTGCTTTTCATGTGAAAAATCGGGGGAAGGAACCACTCCTGATACTAGCAATATTGCTCCAGAAGGCATACACATTTTTGGACAATATACCGACGGTAGTACACTTCATTTATTAAATGGTATAGAACAGCTTTTACCCCGCGACTTTACGATTCCGACAGATACAGAACAATTCAGAATTCGTTTTAAGACAATCTATAAGAGCGCTGAGAATTCCTTCAATTACTATTTCTCGGAAATCGATAGAAACGGAAGGATATCCAATACATATGGCTATAGTGATCAAGAGAAAGAACCAATAGGAGAATTGTCGGGTTGTGTTTTCCTTTCGCAGGTCAGTAATGATGGTTCCATTCCTTTTGGCAATTGTTCAGATAGCGGGTTCATTTGGGACGCGATATTTAACCCGGACAAGAATTTCTATATTGACCAAAATGGAGAACTGCATATATTTACTTCGGGACCCAAGAAGCTATATTTACATGATGTTTTACAGGACAACACTGGCAGAGTACATGCACTTTTTACCAATTATTCGGAGCAAACCGGTACAAATAGCCCTGTACGGGTAGAACCCGACATCTACACCATTGATGGCAACCGTCAAGAAATAGACCTGTCCAGAGTAGACCCTTGGTTTGTAAATTTCGATAATGAAGTACTAATCCATGGAAGACAAATTACTGTCAGTGGGTCTCATCATGTTGAAGTGGTATATGAGAATGGACTATTTATTCCAAAGGACTATTTGCCCAGCAATTCTCGAATTGAAGGTGCCAAAATTATCGATGGAAAATTGGTTGAATTTGGATTCTCCGGCAGCACAAACAGTAATCAACTTAACGGTTTTGGGTTCTACACAGTAGATGGAGAAGTCAATGGGCAATTAGATGAAAATGTAAGTTTCTACTTGACAGATGGTCTTATTCATAATAATGAGGTTCATTTAGTGGGCAGCACTATATCCAAATTTACTAACGAGTTTAGGTCAATCTATCTAAAAGATGGGGTCTGGCAGCCTTATTCAGACCGAGATGATTTAAGAATATTTAAGATTATGCTGGTAGATGAATAATAGCTCAAATGCCCACAAAAATTCTACCAAAGACTTGGTGCAATGAACATCAGACGCGCACTCCATTATCCAGGTGTAATTACCGAAGAAATCACTTCTGATGACCTCTTGGTGAATATCTTTTCGAAGTTCTGTATTGGGAAGTAATCCGTCCTGACTGTAGTTACGCCTTTCGTGTTTTACATTGATTTACAACAAACGAATCAGGTTCTTTTTTATCGTCTTGAGTTCATCAATTTTTTGATCAATTTCTTTCAACTTTTGAATAGCCTTTTCTCTTCTGAATGACTCTATACTCGGATGCTTATCTCTTTCCTCAAGTATCTCTTTGCCTTCTTTTAGCGTCAAGCCAAATTTTTTCAAGCACTTGATAATCTTTATTCGCCTCAAATTCTCTTCTCCGTAGTCTTTATAATTATTCCATTCGAACGGTCTGGATATATTAATTAAGATTCCATTTCTCTCATAAAACCTAATTGTATCACGCGAAACTTCTGCTCTGGAGGCTAATTCACCAATTTTCATAAAAGTAGTTCATTTTATTCTTGACCATTGACTATGGTCTATGGTTTAGATTTGTGACCAAGATAATGAATTTGAAATTCTAACTACCTGACTATCCAATAGAACCAACTAAATGATAAAATGAAGGAAAGAAAAATTGCACTAATTACAGGAGCAACCAGCGGTATTGGAAAGGCCATAGCCATTGGTTTAGCCAAAATTGGATATGATCTTATCGTAATAGCCAGAAATAAAACTAAGTATGAAACACTAAAAATTGAACTAGAAGAGGTTAGACCAGATATTTCAATACGTTTCTACCAAGCAGACTTGTCGCTCATTGAAGAGACACAAAACGCTTTGAATAAGATCAAAAACGATCATCCAGTATTGGATTTGATTGTTCAAACAGCTGGGCTTATTCCGAATGATATAAAGATGACCCATGAGGGTATTGAAGAGACCTTTGCCGTAAGTTATCTTACCCGCTTCTTAGTGATACGAGAACTATTGCATCTACTCTTAAAGTCAGATGATAAATTACTTTTCATCGTTGCTGGTGCAGGCCAAAGAGGCAAAATCTATTTTGATGATATCAACTTCGCAAGAAGGAAATTTAGCCCAATCGCGGTGATCAAGCAGTTCCAGCAATGCAATGATGCCCATGTATTGTACTTATCAGAGGTATATGCTGATCTAAAAGTCTATTGCTATAACCCTGGCTTGGTGGATACTGGCATACATAACGGTTGGCCCTTCCCTTTCGGCTTCTTAATGAGAAGGATCGCGAAACATCTTTTCATGAAACGGCCAGAAAAAGCAGCACAAAAGCCTCTTGATATTATAAGCGGGGTTGTTCATAAAGATGCAGTATTGATCAATTCAAAAGGAAATAAAATAAACCCCTCTACACCACTGACAGACTCATCCTATCTATGCAGAGTCTTAGATATGAGTAATGCTCTAATTGATAGCACTACAGAATGAATTTGTACGATATGTCTCCTTGAAATGCTGATTAATCACCCCCCAGGGCGTTCAAACATCTTTGGGTCAATCCCGGAAGCATTTACTATTACATTATCAACTACATAACTCATATTGACAATCTTGCTCTTCTTTTCTTCATCGGAGCAGCCTTCACAACGTGGTAGTTGACTTGCTCTGGTTCTTTTAGGTAGAATTAGTCCATCAAATGATTTAAAGTCACTGTTTCGAATAACATGAAAATTACCCTGCAAATCCCGGTAAGTCTCTTTTATGATTTGACCCGTGGAATTATCTAAAGTCAGAGTCGTTTTCCGATCAAGTAAATCAGTCATAATCAGCTCTGTTTCAAGCTCATTCCGGCTACCAAATTTGACACCCTGCGCGTATTTATCCCTTTCTATGAACCTAGTGAGAAATGCATTATGGATAAAATCTAAGCGTGCATCTCCTTTCATCAATACGGACTGTGCTTTTGTCCCAACCCATGCGTTCACTCCATCAAAGCCCTGCATATTGACCACACTTCCGAGCTTGTTCATCAGCTGAAACAGCATTTTCCCCTCTTTCGTCATCACTTGAGAGAAAATGAATTCTCGAGAGTTATTACCCTGTCTTATCGTTACAGATCCGATGAAGGTAATATTGTCCGTATACATCAGCCTGGGCAGACCACCCATAGCCTCCAGGTTTTTGTTTATTAACTGATCAACTGATTGAGCCTGAATTGCCAGCCCTGTACTAAGAAAAATAAAGAAAGTTAGTGTTCTCAATCGCATAGCCTCAAAATACAAATTATCATTAACAACAACTCAAAATATGGATTTTGAGCTATGTCTTAGGCTAATAGATACGTCTATCTTCGCAACTTATCACCCATACTTTGCAGAAACAACTAAAGCACAACCCTTAATGCTTTTTTGAAGTACTTAATCTGTGAATTGGATTGCAACAATATGAGTATAACTCTTCATGGTGAACAGGTAATTCTTAGACCTCAGCTTCTTAGTGACACTGATAACCTCTACCAAATATTATCAAACCAGGAAGTAATGAAGTACTATCCCAGGGTATATTCCAGGGAAGAATCGAAGTCTTGGGTTACTCGAAATATGGTAAGCTATACCCAATATGGTTATGGACTCTGGGCTGTAGAGCGAGAAGGAAGTTTTATAGGACAGTGTGGAATAACCAATCAAAACTATAATGGTAAAATAGTTCAGGAACTAGGCTTTCACATTGATAATTCACATTGGAGAAAAGGAATTGCCTATGAAGCCTCAGTGCTATGTCTGAAATATGCATTTAACACCCTTGAACTACAGAATATCTACGTAATTACCGCCATAGACAATATTCCAGCACAAGGATTAGCAATGAAATTGGGAATGACGACTAGTGGAGGATTTATAAAAGAATTTAGTGATAGCTCTAAAGTTGAACACGTGGCCTTCAAGCTTTCAAAAGACGAATTTAATACTTCGCAAAACCCCACTGAAGAATAAACAAAAACACGAATACTTCCTTTATTCGGTTACATATTCAAAAATGTAACCTCAAAACTCGGAAGACATCATAGGTTAGTACGTATGAAGCTTATGATTACAATGCTATCCTTGTTCGCCACCCTGATTAATCAGATACAATCATCAAGAGAAAATACCATAGATCTTTACTTTAAAGCATATCATTCAGGTGATATAGCAACCCTCGAGGGACTTATGTCTGAAGACATTTCATTTAAGGACCTGACCTCAAAAGTCATTGGCCAGGAGCTAACGTTAGAAGGGAAAGAAAAAACTATCACTACACTTAGCGCACTTTTCTCAGGAGTATCGAACTTAAAATTCAAATCAGAATTTAATCTTATCTCTGCCCAGTTTGGTATTTCTGCAGGTGTCATATCCTATACTAATCGACAAAGCAAAATCACATACAAAGTCGTATCTATTGTGGAGCTAGATAGGCATAACAAGATCAAAAGACACTTAGAATATGCTGATTACGCTGCCGCTCTTAAACAGTTGAGGAATTAAACAATAGTATTTATTTATGAGATACCGGCATATCATATTTTATATAACATCAATATTTCTCATCGGATGCACTGAAGAGAACAGTAATGATTTAGAAGAGTTCAGCCCTAAAATTCAAGGTATTTCTATTGCTGTCAAAAACGAGTGTAAAATGCTTCAATTCTACTCTTCGGTTTTTAAGGTGTCTTTTAAAGAAGTTCCGACTCATGGCGATACACTTTATGTGGGTTTCTTAGGGGAGACAGCCATTACACTTGCTCCAATCTCAATCACCAATGTTGATGCAAAGGACAATCAGATTCAAATAGATGTTGTGGTTAGCAATGTTGATCAAACGCTTAAATCGTCAAGTGAAAACTATGGGAAGACACTTGGTCAACCCGCTCTCGGGAATGGTTATAGAGTAGCATCAATAAATGACCCTGATGGAAACAGCATAGTCATAAGGCAGTCCATAAACCATCCTGGTCTGAACAAAAAGGGACTTTTTGGATTTCAGGTCGCCAACTCCTTGGCGCTGTAAGTAATTGCATAATGAAGGTTAGTAACCGGACTTCAATATCACATGATCCGAATTGCTCTATCAAGCTTTCGAAAGCAAAAAAGAGCATAGATGCGATATTCACAAGCTTTAAACATCTGAGCTACGCATGTTGTCCTGATTTGAACGAAATAAATGCTTTGCAAACCCGCTAATCATGCATAGAAAAAAGCGGCTGTTATCCTTTCTTAGAGAAGTAATCCTAATTTTCATAGGACTTCTCCTCGCACTTATTGTTAATGATTGGTGGGATGAACAGAGAAAGCTCAAAGAAACCAATAAGGCTTTATCAACCGTTTCAAACGAGGTTGAAAATAACTTGGACATTCTTAAAACCAGAGTTAGATATCATCAAGCACTTCATGACAGTCTTTTGAAACTAAACGCAAGGGTTCTTTCTGGTAGCGTAAAGATCTTTCCACAATTAAACGAATTAGGATTCAATCAAGGCCTGGGCATAGACAAACGCCTTAAGAAGATTGCCTGGGAGTTTGTGATAACCAGTCAGCTTTACAGTAAGGTAAATTATGGTTTGAGACTTTACTTGTCCGAAGCATATGCGGCACAAAGCCAACTTCTGTTAGTTGAAAGCATGGTTTTAGATTGCCTTATGAGTTATATGACAAATATTACCGACAATCAACCCAAAATCAGCGACCTTAACTTACTCATGTTGTTATCGGGTGATCTGGTCAGAGTTGAAAACGACCTATCTGACAACCTTGAAAAGGCGAAGACTCTGTTGAAGGGCAAGTAATTTTTTCACAGCTTTAAAATAAAAACGTTACAAGGATAAAATTGGAAAATTTGGATTGGCTAACCCTCGTAGTATTTTTTGGAGTATTACAGGCAGTATTTCTTGGAACCTTGCTCCTGTTCAAGTCTGGCCAGAGACGGGCACCACTATTTCTGGCAGTTCTACTTTTCATTGAAGCCATAAGTCTAACCGAACAGTCCTTCTATTACAGCGGGCTAATTTACAATTACCCACAGATCTTGGGTTTTTCATATCCACTTGCCATCCTAAGACCCCTACTAATATTTGCTTTTGCAAAAACCTACTTTTTGAACCTATCTGGTTTCAATAAAAAACACATAATTCATTTGTTACCCTTCGTGGTATACCTTTTTCTTTTCGTACCTCTGATCTTATCGACTCACACCGAAAAAATAGACTATCTGCATGAGGTTGAACAAGGAAGTGTTTGGTCAGAATCAACACAAGGTATTGTCTTCTTTATTGTTAACAATATCATCTATCTCTTCTATTACATAAAGTCATGGAAGCTTCTGAAAGAACAAGCCTCAAAAATTAAACTTGACAAAGGAGCTCAATCTCAATGGGTGGCCCACTTAATTACTTTTTTCTTGATATTCTACCTTTTCAAGCTCGTGCTGTACTCTTTAAACGGGTTCCACTTACTCTCCTCAATAAGCCTGGGCACAATTGTTATGCTCGTTTCCAGCTTTACTGTACAGGCCATTGCCTGGTTCTTATTGGCCAATGCAAAATGGCCTTCATTTAACCCTGTGGTGCCTGCTGCCTCTCAGGAAATAGAAAAATTAATTCATGTTCTGGAAACCAAAAAAGCCTTTTTGGACGATGAAATAACGATCAGGAAACTTGCAGCCTTAATGGGCATGAGGCAAGACCGACTGACTGAATTAATACGCCTCCATTATCAGGACACTTTCAAAGAAGCAATCAACAAATTGAGAATCAGCGAGGCGAAATCGCTAATTCAAAACGAATCCAAGGACAAGTCTATTTACCTTTTAGGAGTAGCTTTGGACTCTGGTTTCAATAACAAAGTGACCTTTTATCGAGCATTCAAAAAGCATGAAGGTGTTTCTCCGTCAGAGTATGTGAAGGTCATACGAGCGTCCCGTTAGAAGTTTTAGAAAAAAAGGTTTCACCAACTGTGATGAAACCTCCAGAAAAAAATTCATCAGTACCATTGAAGAAAAAACAATGGTCAAAAAACTCTTTTTATTCCTACTACTCTTAGCAATCAATACTGTATATGCACAAGAGGATAAACCGGTCAAGGAAAGACTCGAAAACCTTATCGCCTACTCATCCATTTCAATTTCACCAGATACACTAACCAATTGGATTGAGTGGGTAAAAACGGGAGAAGCCGTACAGGAGGAGGTTCCAAAACGTAATAAAGCCTGGGAGAATTTTCTCACCAGTTATTATAGACACTTGGGCACGATGGACAGCCCTAGTATGAGCGAAGCAACACTTCGAGGATTGTCCCAGTACTTAACCTTTCCATTTCTCAGAGGAAGAATTCTCGACTTTAAAAGTGTAGGACAATCCAGTATATCATCTGAAGATATACTATCTACCTCCGGGAATGGTACTAAGCATTTGCTTCTCATTCCGGAGCTAGGTTTTGATAAATCACTATTTGATGATTTCAAACAGGTTTACCAGAATCAGTTTACTTTCCATGAACTCTCTTTCCCCAGTGGAAACAACACCTGGAAGTATCCGGATAAATCCGAATATGCAAAAGCAGCCTGGCTCTCTGCTATGGAGAACCTTGTTCTAGAATATCTGAATAAGGCTGACATTAAAAAACTGACAATTCTTACCATTGGTTCTGGTACTCAATTGGCTATAAAGGTTGCTAGTAAGAGCAATGAGGTTGCTGGCATAGTAACAATCAATGGTAGATATCAATCAAGCTTTGTTGATCCGATGACAGGGAATGATGCAACAGCATCACGAAGGGAGATTCTTTCTCAAACGGCCTTCCCTACCTCTATGGTCATTCAGGTGAGCCCTGCCAATCTGTCGAGCAGTTATGCCTTCTCTAAAGTTTTGGCCAAAAACCAAAACTATTTAAATCAAATAACTCCAGATAATGTCAATGCGATTTTTAGGTATAGTCGAGAGTTTGCCGCACAAGATGTGACGGAAGAAATCCGAAAAATGGATATCCCCATTCTTAACATAGTACCTGTCCATAATGACCAGTCTTCAAAGGCCAGCGACCTTGGAACCCTTCGCTCCTGGCAAGAGCTAAGAGCAAATCAACCTGAATTACCCATTTCAATGGTCAAAGTCTGGGAGAGTCACGACTTAGTATTTATAGATCAACCTGAGCTATTTGATTATTACTTCTCTCAATTCATGAGTAATCCCAACAAGCCTGTATCTCAGATTCCTTCGGAGAACATTGTCAATGTGGAACCTGCAAGCCCATTTGCTTCGATTAGTCAGACCATTGAGACTACCCTGATAAAACTCAAGTACCATCAGCCTGCCGTTAATGGTCGAAAGGTTTTTGGTGAACTTGTTCCTTTTGGTCAAATATGGAGGGCAGGAGCCAATAATGCCACTACAATTGAGGTCACAAATGATGTTGTGCTCAACGAGAAATTCAAACTTAAGAAAGGTCGGTATAGCTTTTTCCTAGTTCCATGTAAAGGGAATTGGCAGGTTGTCTTCAATCATATTGCCGATCAATGGGGTGCATTTAATTATAAAAAGAGTTTCGATGCGATTCGATTCGAGGTAACACCTGAGCAGACAGAAAGCTCTCAGGAATACCTCACCTATCAGATCACACGAACTGCAACAGATATGGCTGAAATTTCAATGCACTGGGAAAACAGTAGGATCTCATTCACCATCAACGAAAATTTTGAGTTACCAAAAGCCCCAGAAGACTTCAATCATTCAACGTGGATAAAAATCCTAGATGATGATCAAGGGGATGGTGTAAATGCAAGCTTGACCGATGGTAAATCATTGTCCTACTTTCAAAAATCCGATACGCTTTGGTTGCGGTATGACCTTCATACTTACAATAACCGGAAAGCTTTTGCCTTAAACTTATTGATTGATAGTGATAATAATCAGAGTACTGGAAATGCCTGGTTCGGGCAAAATACCACCTTCACTTTCGATAAGGCCCTAACCCTTTGGATGCAGAAGTCTAGCGGTGGCTTTCAAGGAATAAATGGCATAATGAGTCCGGAAGACTTTACCACAGGTAACCAGAACCTTGCATATATGAACAACATGACCTACTTCCTTTCTATAGAAGAGAAGTACTACATAGTAGGTGTACCAATCCAGGACCTAGAGTTGAAAAGCAAAAAGATAAGGGTTATCGGAGCAGTCGGTGAGTTTCAAACATGGAACGATGACATTGGCGATAATCAGTCAGCCCTTATTACGATAAAACCCTAAGCGGTTCTTAAATCTATATTATCCCATTACTCATTCTATCAAGTAGTTTTATGAATAATACTCAAAAGCGCATTTTTCAATTATCTCTGATTGTCATTGTAGTCTATTGGCTATATGATGTTTTCAAACTTACTCAACCACCAGTCGAAATCCCTGATGATACAACACAATTGCTCACCAGAATAGCATTTCTTAAAATAGGTGTACTCTCGGTCATAACAATACTTGTCTTTGGCCGTGGTGATACATTTGTTTCTTTAGGATGGAAGAAACAAAAATGGCCAAAGCAGCTATTGATTGGCACTGCATTCGGAATAGTAACATTTGCCCTCACACGTATGCTTATTGACCCAACGCTTAATTCTATCTTCCCTCGCCAAGACCAAGGCCCAGGCATTATGGCCCATTTCACAGACATGTCCAACCTCTGGGTATGGTTACTATTTGGCATCATTGGAGGTGGTTTTGTCGAAGAGCTACAGCGAGTTTTCATTTTTAGCACTTTTGAAAAGTGGAAGGGCAAAGGAATTATTGTCTGGGTAGTCCTTATTGATCTCATTTCATTTGGAATAGGACATTTATATCAAGGACTCAGTGGTGCCATATCTGCAGCAATTTCCGGGCTGATTTTCGCTTTGATTTACTTGCGTAAACGTTCATTTCTAGAAGCATTTACCGCACACGCAGTTTATGACATCATCGGCATTACACTAGGTCACATTTTAATGCAACAGGCCATGCAGGCACAGACTGGTCAATAGATGCGCTAGTTGAATCATACCCGAATACTATTTACCTGTAACTAATAAAATTAGGTTTCAACAAGGCTTTTGAAACCCATTGAACAGCTAACCACAGTTAGTTTACACAATGCGATCACAAGTTTACCTAACAAGTCTATTGATTACTGTCATGATCTCTTCATGCTCGAAAAATCATCAAAAACGAACAATAACGGTTGATATGGAGAAAAACGATAACACAGCTGAAGTTACAGGAATTGGAGGAGTCTTTTTCACAAGCTCGAATCCCAATGAACTTAAAGAATGGTATATCAAAAACCTTGGTATGGACCTCGATGAACATGGGATTCAATTTAGGTTTAGAGAGCAGGACGACCCTGACAAAGAAGGCATCATTCAATGGAGTATTTTCTCCGAGAACTCAGACTATTTGGCCCCCTCCAATTCTGGTTTTATGATTAACTACAGGGTCAAGAACATTGAAAAGTTGGTCAAATCATTGGAAGAAAAGGAAGTTCAAATAGTGGATTCCATTCAAAGTTATCCTTATGGAAAGTTCGTTCACATCCTCGATAGTGACGACAACAAAATTGAACTTTGGGAACCTCCGACCATCTATTGAAATGAAATATCTATTTCACGATACAGCAGGGTTCATTCATTTACTCTCATCCGTTCTAGCCTTGATTTTCGGTACCTGGGTGATTGCAAGTAAAAAAGGAACTAAAAAACATGTCAGAGTTGGCTACTTGTACTTTACAAGTATGGTTTTACTCCTTAGTACTTCCTTCTTGGTATTCAGGCTTTTTGGAGGGTTTGGCATGTTTCATTATGCCGCCATTGCCAGTTTTATTGTCCTGGCCTTAGGGATGATTCCCATTTGGTGGAAGCGACCTAAAAACAATTGGAGGTTTTTCCATTACAATTTCATGTATTGGTCTGTGGTAGCTCTCTATGAAGCTTTTGCCTCAGAAATTCTCACGAGAACCAATATAGCTGATTTCATGAGTCTGGTAGGAATTGCCACTGGAGGGGTTCTCATCATCGGTTTCATTATCTTCTTCAAATACAAGGACCAATGGAAAGAAGAGATTGGAATTGAGGCTACAAATCCATAATCAAACTACTCATAATGGCTTAAATGTTTTTAATGAAAAAAGTAATTAATCTGTCAGCATATTCTTTGATGGTCGCAGGCGCATCATTAATAATAACTAATGTCATTCTAACACCACTGATTGGAGATCAGCAGGCTTTCGTTGACACTGTACAGTCTTCAATATTCATAGGTAGAATGAGTTTTGCAGCCCTGACCGCAGCATTAATGCTCTTCGGTACTGTCGGACTTTACTTGTTTCAAAGTGCTAGTTCCAATCGACTTACGGATGTATCATTTCCACTGGCTTTTTTAGGAAGTGCCTTACTTTTGGCAAATGAATGGAATCAACTATTCACCATTCCTGCACTCGCCAAACAAAACGCAGAGGCTTTGATTCAACTTGACTCCGGAGGTATGAGTTCTTACGACATCGGAGCAATTGCTGCTTTGTTGACCTTTACCTTTGGTTGGACTTTGTTTTCAATAGCAATGCTCAGGGAAGGTGTGTTTTCCAGGATAGGACCGACTTGCATCTTAGCTGGTTTCGTACTCACTCCAGTATTAACCTCATTTATGCACCCAATTTTGGCTAGTGCCATTGGCAATAGTATAATTGCTTTTGCACTTATAATGCTGGGAAGAGAGCTTATTAGAAGAGACAAAGAATCCGACTTGGTGGCCAAGTTAATCGAAAGACAAAAACACAATCAAGATGTTTAAGGGAGCTTCTTACTTAATTTTCAATGACTTAGTGAACTCATTTACCTTTTCCTGGTCATATTGAGTGGACTTCTCCTTACGGTTTGCATCCGCCTTGACAGAAACCTCTATGACCGTGGATGCTATAATGATAACTCTGTAATGATAATCGTGACGTCTTGACTTGAAAGTGACTTGCTGTCCCTTTTCTTCAACAAACTCCCAATCTTCTCTAATAAGTCCTTCTATGTAGCCTTGACTTCTAGCATGAAAGTTTGCCACCATCTTTTTGGCCATGTCGTATCGTGACCCAAATTTGACTAACTCTTCTTGAATAGATTCCTCATCAGCAGCTTTAGAGACCTTTAGGAAATACTCAACATCATCGGCAACAAAAAGCACTTCCTCTACTCCTCCACCATCGACTTGTTGAACCCTGGACTCTGGCTTGCCTGGAAAAGATATGCTCAAGGATGTTAACTCGCTTTTATAGACATAACCTTCATTCTGGGTATTGTGCGAAATCGCGGAAGTCAAAATAGAGGTAATCAGGACAACAAATACACGCATAGGAGAAAGATATCAAATAGCTTTATGAAATTCTAATCTATCCCCCATCGGGTTACACAACAATTCCGTTTCTATTAAAAACCGAAACAATTTATAGACCTTCTGAGCATTGAAGTGTATTTTCATAAGCTCATGAAAGCAACACACAAGTTGAGGCGGTGGATTAAAATATTGGCGATCATTGGACTCAGTCTGATCCTTCTGATCACAATTGTTATTGGCATTATTTACAATCAGCAAGACAAGCTTATTCAAAAGGCATTAACAAACCTGAACGAAGATTTTACCGGTCTTTTCAGCGTTAAAGACTCCCATATTTCTCCTTTCGCCAACTTCCCTTATGTATCCATCGACTTGGAAAATGTTGCCATATACGAGACCAAGTCAGACAGCTCAGAAGCATTGGTCAGTATTCGGGATGTGTATGTGGGGTTCGATCTCATGTCTATTGTTAAGGGTGATTATCAGGTTAAAAAAGTGAAACTTAGCGATGGCTTCATTAAACTGATTCAACATAATGATGGTAGTCTTAATGTATTAAACGCACTTTCAAATGGTCAAGAGACCGAAGAAAAAGCCCCTTCAACCGAAAGCACTCCGCTAAATCTTAGCCTTCAAGCGGTTGAACTGAAAAACATTGATCTACTCAAGATCAATGAAGCCAACAACATATTGGCAGAGGTATTTATAGAAGGTATAAACTCCAGTTTATCTATGTCGGAAGAACATATCAAAGCCAAGTTTGATAGTCGTATGCTCTTCAACCTGATGCTGGATGGGGATACCTCTTTTCTACACGATAAGCACCTTTCGCTTAGCACGGGTATAGATTATGACCTCAACACAGGAATACTTGACCTTGACCCCTCAGAATTGTTAATTGAAAAGGCTTCTTTCCTCATGGATGGACTGATAGATGTTAAAGATAGTCTGAATCTAGACCTTCAATTCAGCGGACAGAAGCCCAACTTCGATCTTTTCCTCGCATTTGTTCCTGAAGAGTACAACCCCCTGCTTCAGAGATACGACAATGGTGGAACCGTCTATTTCGATGCCAATATCAAAGGACCAGCAGCTTTTGGCAAAACGCCACACTTGGAAATAGATTTTGGCTGTCAAGAAGCCTTCGTTCAGAACCTCGAAGCGGACAAAGAAGTCAATGACTTATTCTTTAAGGGACATTTCACGACAGGAGCACAGAATTCTCCAGAGACCATGCTGCTCACCATACAAGACTTCACCGCCAAGCCAGAAACCGGAACATTTAGTGGGGACATCAGGATAGAAAATTTCGATTCGCCCGATATTGAAATGAAAGTCAATTCAGAGTTTAACTTGGACTTTTTAGCAGAGTTTTTCAATATACAAGGACTTGAAGACGTGAGTGGAAAAATAGCCTTGGATATGAACTTCCATGATATCGTTGACCTGGACGACCCTTCAAAGGCCATTGAACGGCTGAATGAAAGTTACTATACAGAACTTAAGGTTGAAGACCTAAACTTCAAGAGCCCTAATTTTCATTTACCCCTTGAAGACATTAACATCCACGCCTCCATGGACGGACATCGAGCTGAAATAGATCAGTTTGAGTTAAAAACAGGGAATTCAAACATTTCTTTTACCGCAGATATCTCAGACCTACCAGCCATTCTCCACCATACTAGTTTACCGGTGGACGTGAACATGAATATTCAATCTGACATGATTGACCTATTGGAAATCACGAAAATGGATAGCCTGACCGAAGGCTTCGATGAACAAATTCGTGACCTGTCCTTGGGTTTTAAGTTTAAAAGCAGTGCTAAAGCCTTCACCGAGTCTCCTTATTTGCCATTAGGAGAATTCTTCATTACCCAACTTAAGGCCGACTTAACACATTATCCGCATCAATTGCATGATTTCAATGCCGACATTATCATAGACTCAACAGATTTCAAGGTGATAGACTTTACCGGAATGTTGGACCAAAGTGACTTTCATTTCAAAGGTAAACTCAGTCATTATGATTTATGGTTTGAGGATGCCCCCCAAGGTATTTCAGAGATTGATTTCAATTTTGATGCCGAGCGCCTTCAACTAGAAGACCTATTCTCATACGGAGGTGAAAATTATGTACCGGAAGACTATCGCCATGAAGAATTTAGAAATCTGAAGTTTCATGGGCTTTCCAAGTTGGAGTTTAACAACCAAATGACAGCAGTTGGCTTAGCGGTTGATCACTTGAGTGCTTCTATGAAAGTTCATAAGATGAAGCTCGAAAACTTTGCTGGTAAGATATGGGCAGATAGCTCCAAACTATTGATTGAAAACCTTGGCGGCAAAGTAGGCAACTCAGAATTTGTTACTGACCTCACCTATTATCTAAAGCAGGACAGCACCAGTGCTCCTCACTCCTTTTCATTCAAAAGTCCCAAACTAGACTTTGACCAACTTTTCTCCTATGTACCTACCCAGGCTGACACCGAAAGAGGACAAGTAGATCACGAAGCTGGTTTTAACCTTTTTGATCTGCCTTTTGCTAATCTGGATTTCAGCTTTGACATAGGCGAAATGAACTATCACAAATACCTGCTGGATGACTTCCTATTGAAGGGAAATATGCAAAGAAACCACTACATCTATGTGGATACCATGTCTCTTAAAGCCGCTGGTGGAGAAATGAGTCTCAATGGTTATTTCAATGGCTCTGACCCTGAGCAGATTTACTTTAGCCCTAATCTACAGTTGAAAGATGTTGACCTAGATAAACTACTTTTTAAGTTTGATAATTTTGGTCAAGACCAACTGGTTTCCGACAATCTCCATGGGCGACTAAGCGGATCACTGACAGGAAAAATACACATGCACCCTGATTTGGTCCCTGCAACTGACGTTTCGGAGTTAGAAATGGATATTGAAGTTTTGGATGGCAGCCTGGTAGACTTTACCCCTTTTGAAGCACTCTCCAGTTATTTTACGGATAAGAATCTGAAACTCGTAAGATTTGATACACTACAAAACAAGCTCACGCTGACCAATGGGGATCTTGTAATTCCCAATATGAATATCAATACCAGCCTTGGGTACTTCGAAGTCTCTGGTACACAGAGCCTCGACCTGAATATGGACTATGTGATGAGAATACCCTTAAAGGTGGTTACCCGTGCGGGTTTAAGGAAATTGTTTGGTCGTAAGAATCGTGATAATTCGGACCAGATAGATGACATTCAATACAGAGACGAGTCTCGAAGAACCACATTTCTAAGTGTAAGGGTTAAAGGTACACCAGAGGATTATGACGTTTCTCTAGGGAGAAAAAGGGAGAAGAATTGACAAAACATCAATTCGATTCAGCTCAGGGGTAGAACCTAATATTCATTAAAATGTGTAACCAGCCTTAAATATTAAGTTTTGTGGAGCATCGATCGAAATTCCGAAGAGGAATCGGTCTCTTTCTATGTAAAGGCCTCCTGAATATCCTACATCAATAAATGTTTCTGTAAAATCATCTCCGGTTTCGCTTCTTAGAGCTACACCTCCCAAAAGACTGAAGAAAAGTCTTGTCGAATTTTCGAGCTTACTGAAATAGTATCGTCCCCCAACAAGAGCATTTAAGGTAAAGAGGTTACTTGATGAATTACGGCTACCAGTGTAGTTCATAGAGAGTTGAGTATCCCAAGACCATTTTCGAGCATCTCGCTTATAAAGATTGGCACCAAGATGAAAGCCATTACCTGTTTCTGTATTGAATGGATCATCTATTGACAACTTTGTGGTAAAGCCGGTGGTAACAGAGAACTCCACTTTTTTTTCCTGCACCTGAGCAGTTAGAGACAGAATGGAAAAGAATAAAAGTATGGTTAAAGCAAATCTGTAACCGCTCATGGCATTCATAAGATATGGCAGCGGGAAGTAAGCAGTAAATACTCAATCACGCAACATTGTTACAGGCAAAAATTGCAGCGCTAAACAATTTAACTCAAAACAAATTCCTCAGACAAGTGGTCATTCGTTCGTGTTATCAAGACTCCCTAAGATTCTATTTTTCCTAATCGTCATCTCCGTATTGAATTGTGACAATACTGAGGACCCTAAAGAACCGCTAAGATATCTGGCCCTGGGAGACTCTTACACCATAGGAGAAAGTGTTGATGAAGACGATCGCTGGCCAGAGCAACTTGTAGATACACTTAGCTCATCAGGTATCGACATGTCAAGGCCCAAAATCATTGCCAAAACGGGCTGGAGAACTGACCAGCTAAAGGACTCCATTGAAAGTGATCCCGGTAGGTTTCGAAAATATGACCTAGTAAGTCTTCTAATTGGAGTAAACAATCAAGTTCAGGGAAGGTCTCTTGAAAGTTTTCGCGATGAGTTTAAGGATTTGTTATTAACCGCCATCAACCTGGCTGACAATGACACGAATAAGGTATTTGTACTCTCTATTCCAGACTATGGGAAGACACCATTCGGAATCTATTTAGGTGGCGAGGCCATCAGTCAGGAAATTGCTCAGTTCAATGTCCTCATTAGAGAAGTGTGCAATAATCTTAATATCAAGCACTTCAATATCACTCCCATTTCAGAAAAGGTAGTTAATGACACCAGCCTTTTAGGGTCCGATAACTTCCACCCCTCTGGGAAGATGTACGAGCAGTGGGTGGACTTGATATTTGAGGACATCTATCAAAGCCTTCTCCCCTAGTTAAATCAAGGATTTTACTTTTTTTCCGGTAAGGGGGTTGGGTAAATCTACCTCAAACACATTACTATAATAACAAAACAAAAAAGTTATGAAAACAGTAATCGTAGAAACCAAAAACACTTTAGCAGCCATCACAATTCTTGCAGCAGGCATTGTCTTCTTTCAAGTACTTCATATTGTAATTGGCTGATTGACCATCAGGCACTCAGTCAATTATGAATAGCCAAATGCGTTTCTTATCTTAATTCTCCTCAACCAAGAAGACTAGAATGCAGAAGTTAAAGAAGAACGCTATTTTCAGCGTTGTCCTATTCGTAATTATTATTACCGTAAACTACTTACAAGTTGGAAAAGAATCTACAATTGAGTTTATAGAATCCTATTGGTGGATCTTTGTACTCCTTCCAGTCGGAATAAGACTTTATGGATGGTTCCAAGGCTTGAAAGACAAGGCCTTTCAGGCAGGATTCAATGCTACATATAAAACCAATAACAAAAAGGAAAAAGAGGGTAAAGAATAAATGGTATGAACCCTTTCCTTATTACAACCATTGAGATAGCTGACGATTTCACCACAAAATTCTCAGAAACAACTTATCCAAAACATGATCACGGTGGCATGTTGCTGACCGATCGCATAGACGCGCTTAACTTTAGAATAAGAGAGAGCTCTCAGGGCTACTCAACAGACTTTCATGTTGCTGGTGATCCTACCCTCATCATTATTCAGCAGGGTACGCTTCGGATTACCTTGCAAAACGGTGATTACAAAGATTTTCAATCGGGCAGCATGTTTATTGCAAAAGACTATTTACCACCGCAGATTAAATTTGACGAATCGATTCACGGCCATAAGGCAGAAGTAGTGAGTGCACAGCCCCTTAGAGCTGTGCATATTAAATTAGAATCACTTAACGGCTAGCCTTGGTTTTCCACATGGCCCATTGACGAAGTGTTGCTATGGCCACGTCTTTACCCAAAGAACCATTGGTAAGGATGATCAGCCCGCTTTTGTCGTTGTAATCCATTAGAAATCCTGATTCCCAACCATCATTGGACCCGGCATGACCTTGTACCGTTACTGGCCCCATTTTGAGCGTCATATACCCCAAACCGTATTGTCCTTTGGTAATCGGGTCAGGTTGGCGCATCATGGCAAGTGTTTCAGGTTTCAACACAGAGTTCCCGTTAAAACTTGCCCTGGTAAACTTAATCATATCCTCGAGAGTCGTGTGCAAACCTGCAGCAGCAGTCGCAGTGAATCGCTCCATATAGATTTTCTTACCCTCCTCATCGTAAGGAGAAGCAGTGTGTTGTAGTACATGCTTATCGATAATAAAACTGGTGTGTTGTAAATCCAAAGGCCTGAAAACTGTCTCTTTCATATACCTTGCGAATGGTTTTCCCGTAACCTCTTCAATCATCAATTGAAGTACCGTATAACCTCCACCCGAGTATTGAAATTTTGTTCTTGGTTCAAGGATCAATTCAACTGGTTCATCCGCACGTACATCTCCGTTATCTCCAGCAAGAGACGCTTCCAGACTTGGTAACTTCTGTCTGGGCCTGAAGCCAGGGTATCCGTGCACCGATAAGCCTGCCGTATGGCTTAACAAAGCCCTAACCGTTACTTTTTTGCTATCAAAAGTCGAAGAAGGAATTTTCCACCTGGTGATATATTCCTCTACGGGAGTATCCAAGTCAATTTTACCATCCTGAACAAGTTTCATCACTCCCCAGGCAGTAAACAGTTTGGAAATAGACCCAATGTTGAATCCTGTCTCTTCAGTAATGGTACGTTTGGCCGCTACGTTGGCAAAGCCTATCCCTTTTTGATAAACAATTTCCCCTTTGTCAAAAATAGCGATCGCCATACCTGGGACCTTCTTCTCTTTCATTCTGTTGGGTATTTGAGTATCAAGGGACGATCCGAGTGTCTGATAGTCCTCTCTGGTCTGGGACTTAACTGCAGTAACCAGACAAAGCATTATTACTGCACAATAGATTTTTTGAGTAACTGACATGATATATTTTTCTTTATTCATGACCGAAACTCTGCATTCGAAAATTGACATTTCGTTATACTTGACGAATTGAATTCACTTCGTGATAAAGACTGAAGTTCAAGTGTTGAATCGATTAGATCATAGAAACCACCAGTTTGTCATCTATACTGAGGTGTTTGTCATTGTTCTTTGTAAGCCAAACCTTCAAATCTTACCTTTAAAAGATGTTTAGGTGGCTCCAAAAGCAGGCAATTAAAATTGTTATTGTGGCGATACTGCTCTCTTCTCTGGTTGCCATGGCCCATTTTAAGAGAGCCTATGAGTTGAATAGAGACTCTAATGATGAGAATATATTCAAGTTTAGTCAGCTCATTTTTATACTCACCATCGCATATGTCATTTTCAGCTTCATTTTTAGCAAGTGGAAAGAATACAGGGTATTGAAGAACTCCCATGCTCAAGCTCAACTGGAGCTCTTGAAGATCAAAATGGATCCTCACTTCTTCTTCAACACGCTTAACAACCTTTATGGCCTGGCCATTGAAAAATCGGATGATACTGCCCCTGTAATTCTGAAACTATCAGAAGTTATGCGATACACCATTTACAATGGTGAAAAGCAAAGTGTAACGCTTAGGGAAGAGATTGACCATTTAAGACAGTATATAGAAATACATAAGATCAGGTATAAGGACCGTGTGAATATTGACATCAAAGAAGATATAATGGATGACAAACTCTCCATAGCTCCTTTACTTTTTATCAATTTGGTCGAAAATGCCTTCAAGCATGGCGCTGAAACTTTGACAGCTGAGGCTTATATTAAAATTGATATTCAGTCCTCTAACAGAAAGGTGATTTTTGTGATTGAAAACAATAAGCTTCCGGGAATATCGAAAGAGGCAGGGCATGGACTAAATCATTTGAGAGAACGGCTTGTACTCCTCTACCCTGGAAAACATAATTTCTCCATTGAAAAGACTGATTTTACATACTTGGCCAATTTAGAACTAAAGCTTGCATGACTAAATACTTAATCATCGATGATGAACCCATTGCTCATAGAATCATAGAGGGGTATGCCAAGCACTTGCCACAATTATCTAAGGTTGACAATTGCTACAGTGCACTGGAAGCTTTAGGTATACTACAGAAAGAGTCTATTGACCTGATCTTTCTTGATATCAATATGCCACAACTCAACGGTTTTGAATTGCTCAAAACACTTTCAAACCCTCCGCAGGTAATTGTGACTACAGCTTATCAAGAATTCGCATTAGAGGGCTATGAGCTAAATGTTAAAGACTATCTTCTCAAACCTTTTTCATTCGAACGCTTCTTAAAAGCAGTTAATAAAATCAAAACACCTTCAAATGACTCCCTTCAAGACAGTGTTGAGGAGCAAACTGCTGGGAGCATCTTTCTGAAACAGGATCGAAAACAAAGGAAAGTTCGACTAAATCAAATACGCTTTATAGAGGCTTATGGGAATTACTGCAAGGTCCATCTGGGGGAAGAAGTGCTTATAACGCCAGAAAGGATTTCTGCATTGGAATCTTCACTTCCACAAAAATCCTTTCTAAGGGTTCATAAGTCTTTTATTGTAGCCAACTCCTATATAGAAGCAATCGCTGGAAGCAAAATTCAAATGGGCAATAGGTTTATACCGATTGGACAAACTTATGCCAATACTGTAAAGCGATTATTGAAAAGTAATTAGGAAACGCTAGGTTTTCTTTCCTGCGTTCTTACCGTCCACCCACCTTCCGGCCTTTACCTCACCGAGATATGTTACGGTCTTACTCTTTTCGTACTGACGAATAGCGAATTCCATTTCCGCCTTTGTGTCTCTTCTTATTTTTACTCCCGTACTGGAGCCTTTACTTCTTACTTCTAAATAAAAACCTTCTTTTAAGGTAGGTGGTTTAGTTGCTGGTCTTCCCTTTTTCTCCATCTATATGTTTGATTCTCTTCAATGCGACTTCATTTTTGATGCAATGAAGTCCGATGGCTGAAAAGGTAATCAAAAATCAGTTTAGATCATTGTAGAACTTAATAATCTTAACAAATGAGATCTCAAACAATGGACCATCTAAGAAGAATCATTCATGCCTTTCCCACTAGTATTTTACCATTTATCAAGTCCGTCAGCATTCCTTTAAACCTTCTATGTCCGTTCAACTCTATAATCAATGCTGTTCACATAAAAAACCGCATTTCGGTGAACAATAAGTGCATGAATTGCATTGTAGACTTCAGTTAACCATAGACTATGACAAGAAAGATTTTAGGATTCGTCCTCGGACTTATTTTTTTAGTTGGGGCGGGATATATAGCCAAATCCCTTATAGATAGTAATACACGACCTGTCAGGGAAGTACCCAAAACCATTAAGACAGTGTTTACTCAAACGGCTCTGAACGGAGATATTCCAATCATAGTAAAGGCTAGTGGTAATCTAGTAGCCTCCAGAAAGATTGAACTCTATGCCGAAGTCCAGGGGATTTTTAAAGAAGGTAACAAAGCCTTTAAATCCGGTCAAGCCTATCGCAATGGCGACATTTTGCTGGATATCGACAGCCAGGAATTCTATACCAGTCTTTTAGCACAAAGAAGCACGCTATATGACTTAATTACAGGAATGATGCCCGATCTAAAGTTTGACTACCCACAATCATTTGATCATTGGGAAAATTACCTAAAATCATTTGACTTAAAGGACGACCTCAAGGTATTACCAGAACCGATTAATGACAAGGAACGCTACTTCGTCAATGGAAGACAAATAGTCACCACATACTACAATATCAAAAACCTTGAAGAGCGGTTTAAGAAGTATCAAATCACTGCACCTTTTGATGGTATTGTCACTGAGTCGCTGGTCAATCCTGGTACATTAATACGCTCGGGCCAGAAATTGGGAGAATTTGTATCCATGAATGACTTCGAACTCGAGGTAGACGTCAACGAGGAGTACATAGATATTCTTAGAGTAGGTGAATCTGTATTACTCAACGACCTCTCGGGGAACCGAACCTGGAAAGGTATTGTCAGAAGAGTCAATGGCAGACTCGACCAAAGCACTCAGACCGTTAAAGTCTTTATAGGTCTTCAGGGAAAAGACCTTATTGAAGGAATGTATCTGGAGGCAAACATTGAAGCAAGATCAGAAAAGAGTGCTATAGAAATACCAAGGAGTCTTCTCAATAACGAGACTGAGCTGTTTGTAGTAGAAGATGACAAACTAGTTATCAAGGAAGTCAACCCTGTTTATTTCACCGATCGTACAGCAATTGTTAAAGGGCTCAAGGATGGAGCGGAGTATGTGAGTCGTCCATTACCTGGCGCCTATAGCGGTATGTTGGTAAAAGTAGCACCGAGTTCAGGAAACATTGAAAGATAAATCATGAGAAAGCTTATCTCCTACTTTATCAAGTATTCAGTGGCCGTCAATATCCTGATGCTGGCCATTATCGCCTTCGGAATTTTCGGAATGTTAAAGATGAAGTCCTCATTCTTTCCCCTGAATGAGTCCAAAATAATTAATGTTTCTATTACCTATCCGGGGGCATCTCCACTGGAAGTTGAAGAAGGAATTGTTCTGAAAATTGAAGACAACCTCAAAGGTGTAGTGGGTATTGACCGGGTCACTTCTGTAAGCAATGAAAACTCAGGAACAATCTCGGTAGAAATTGAAAAGGGCCAAGACATTGACCTGATGGTTCAAGAGGTAAAGAATGCTGTGGATAGAGTGCCATCCTACCCTACAGGCATGGAACCACTTGTGGTGAACAAAACAGTCAACATTAGGCCTACAGTTTCATTTGCATTGAGTGGTGATGATATACCCTTGATCACCCTAAAGGCCATTGCCCGTGAAATTGAAAATGACTTGAGAGGAATTGAAGGAATATCTCAAGTAGCCATCAGCGGCTATCCTGCCGAAGAAATTGAGATTGCCGTACGCGAAAAGGACCTACTCGCTTACAACCTAACCTTTCAGGAAGTTGCCCAAACAGTGGCGCGCGAGAATATCTTGGTTTCGGGTGGAAACATTAAGACGGACATTGAAGAGTATTTGATTAGGGCTAATACCAGGTCATATCTTGCTAACGAACTCGACTTTCTCATTGTAAGGGCCGACCCAACCGGAAATGTTATTCGACTCAGAGATGTGGCAGAAGTACGCGATCGTTTCGCGGAGAGTCCTAATGCCAGTTTCTTCAATGGAGAGGTCTCTGTAAATATCAGCATTAGCAATACCAATGATGAAGACCTGCTCTCTACAGCAGAAGCCGTACGCACCTACGCAAGTGAGTTCAATCAGCGATATACCAATGCCCGTCTCGATATCGTAAACGATACGTCCATCAGCTTGTCTCAAAGAACATGGTTGCTGATCGAAAATGCCGGTATGGGTGTCGCTTTGGTACTCATTTTCTTATCACTATTTCTGAATACCAGGCTCGCCTTTTGGGTAGCCATCGGAATACCAGTAGCCTTTTTGGGTATGTTCATCTTTGCACCAGGGCTTTCGGTCACCATTAATATTCTCTCTCTTTTCGGGATGATCATTGTCATTGGTATCCTGGTGGATGATGGCATTGTCATTGCTGAAAACATCTATCAGCACTATGAAAAAGGCAAAAATCGCGTACAAGCGGCTATTGATGGTACCATGGAGGTTCTCCCTCCGATTGTTTCCGCGATTTTAACGACACTATTGGCGTTTAGTACCTTTCTTTTTCTTGATGGGCGAATTGGAGAGTTCTTCGGTGAGGTCTCAGTTGTGGTTATTCTGACCTTGTCTGTTTCGCTGGTTGAAGCGCTTATCATTCTTCCAGCACACATTGCGCACTCAAAAGCCCTAACCAAAGAAAATCCTGAAGAGAAAAAAGGTGGACTTAGCAAAGTATTCAGCAAGCTACGTGAGATTAACAAAGTGGGTGATGCCATCATCTCTTTCCTACGCGATCGTGCTTATGCCAAACTTCTGCGTTTTGCATTAAAAAATAGATTTCTAAGCCTTGCTGTTGCCTTTTCCATACTGATACTCACCATTGGAGCGATTGGTGGTGGTATGGTAAGAACAACGTTCTTTCCTCAGATTGCCAGTGACCAGGTAAGCATCACCCTTAAAATGCCTGAAGGAACAAGCGTAAGCATTACTGATTCCATTCTGACGGTAATTGAGGCCAAGGCATGGGAAGTGAATGAAGACTTTACGGCCAGACAGACTGATAATCGCCAAGTCATTCGAAATGTAATCAAACGCCTTGGGCCAGGCACAGGCAATGGAGCATTGACCATTAACCTGCTTCCAGGTGAATTGAGAGACTTTCCGTCAACTGACATAGGGAGTGCCATTCGAAAGTCTATGGGACCTGTATATGGTGTTGAGGCCCTCACCTACGGAGGTGGTAGGAACTTTGGTGGAAGCCCAATTTCCATTTCTCTCCTCGGAAGTAACATTCCAGAGTTGAAGGCGGCCAAAACCCAATTGAAGCAGGCCATGCAAAACAATGCGCTACTTAAAGACATCACAGACAATGATCCACTGGGTATTAAAGAGATCAATATTGTTCTGAAAGAAAAGGCCTATTTATTGGGGCTAAATACCCAAGATGTAATGAGCCAGGTTCGCAATGGTTTCTTTGGTTTTCAGGCTCAGAGGTTCCAGCGTGGTCAGGATGAAATAAGGGTATGGGTACGCTATAGTGAAGAAAACAGGTCAAGCCTCAGCAGGCTTGATGAAATGAAGATAGCCACCCCAGATGGAAGTAGAGTACCATTTGCAGAAATTGCCAATTACAGTATTGAACGCGGGGAAATCTCCATTAACCATGTGAATGGAAGGCGCGAAGTGCAAATTCTTGCAGATTTGTCGGATCCTTCTGAGAGTGCTCCCGAAATACTAGCAGATATCCGTGAAAATGTAATGCCAGGGATATTTTCTCAATACCCCTCAGTTTCAGCACAGTTTGATGGCCAGAAACGCGAACAAAATAAACTGTTAGCCTCAGTCAACACCGTTGTTCCTATCGTGGTCATTCTAATTTACATGACCATTGCCTTTACATTCAGGTCTTACGATCAACCACTGCTTTTATTACTACTGATCCCATTGAGTTTGATTGGTGTCGTTTGGGGGCACTACATTCATGGATTCCCCATTAATATTCTCTCATGGTTAGGCATCATAGCCCTGATTGGGATTATGGTCAATGATGGACTGGTGCTCATTGGTAAGTTCAACAGCTACCTCAAAGACGGCATGTCCTTCGATGTAGCACTTTACGAGGCTTCAAAATCCAGGTTTCGAGCCATATTCTTAACATCATTAACAACAATAGCAGGACTTGCTCCACTCATATTTGAAACAAGTCGCCAAGCGCAATTTTTGATCCCAATGGCCATTTCTATTGCCTATGGTATAGGCGTTGCCACGGTATTGACGCTGGTGGTACTACCCATCTACTTGTCTTTGGCCAACAATTTAAAAGTTGGTGTAAAATGGCTGTCCAGTGGAGAGAAAGTACCGAAGGAACAGGTTGAAAGAGCCATTATCGAATTAAAAACAGAAGTTCATGACTAAGCAGCGCATCATACTTTTTTGCCTGTTAATGGGTATTGGCGTGCATTTAATGGCACAGCAATCACTTACTAAGGCCGAGGCTATCCGTCAATTGATGGAGAATAACTTTGACATTCGCTTATCTAGAAATGATATTGAAATAGCGGAAAACAATACGGGCCTTTTGAACTCCGGGTACTTGCCAACCCTTAGTGGTACTGCCGGTATTACCTACAATAGCGAAAACATCAATGCTGTTTTCAGAGATGGCAACATCACTGATACCAATGGTGCAAAGTCAGACAGTCGTACCGCTGGCTTGAACCTGAACTATGTACTCTTCGATGGGTTTAACAGAAAATACAATATGGAGCGAAACAGGGAAAACCTGAACATCGCTCAACTCAATGCCAAAGCCACGCTTGAAACAACTCTCTTCACCCTTTTCAATGCTTACTATGATGTGGCACGCAATCAACTCCAAGTGGAAAGCCTTAAAGAGACTTTAGAAATTTCCAAGGATCGCCTGACTCGGACTGAATATGGCTTTGACTATGGCAGAAATTCAAGATTGGATGTTTCGAATGCAGAGGTAGATATTAATAACGATAGCATCAGCTATTTGAATGCCATTCAAACATTGGGGAATGCCAAGCGCAACCTGAATCTGGTTTTGGCCAATGGCATCACCGAAGATTTTGAGGTTGATACAACGCTCCTCTTCGAAACAAACATAGAAAAATCAGACTTAGTCGAAGTACTATCCAAGGGAAATGTTCAATTGGCACTAGCACGTGCTGGAATTCTAATCACTGAATATGATGAGCAAATCAATAAAGCGCGCTTCTTGCCTACCCTAAGCGTCAGCGGGTCTTATAATTATCGTTTAGGAAACAACAACCCAGCATCATTTCTTACCTCCAGTACCACCACTGGACTGTCCTACGGTGCCAACCTCTCTTGGAACTTGTTTGATGGTGGTTCAGCACAAACGGCTGTCAAAAACACGAGAGTGAGCAGGAGTTCACAGGAACTACTTTTAAAGCAAACCACCAAACAGGTGAATCTCAACTTTGAAAATGCCTGGGCTGACTATCAGAACCGATTGTTCAATGTAAGCGCACAAGAAAACAACCTCAGGACAAATCAACTGAACTTCGAGCGTACTGAGGAGCAGTTTCGTTTGGGGCGAGTCACTTCCATAGATTTTAGAACAGCTCAAAGCAACTTACTCAATGCCCGTATCAATCTGATACAGGCTAAGTATGATGCTAAACTGGCGGAATTGACTCTATTTCAGCTCACTGGTAAGATTCAGGAAGCCATTTTCTAAAGCTACTTTACTGCAAAATTAATATCAGTAATCAGGTCTTTAGGGGCAACTTCTGCAGGGTCATTGACATACATTTCGAAAGGGTGAATTCCCTTAGCCATTTTAAACTCCTTACCGCGTTGCATGGAGTATAAGGTGGTCCAGGCATTGCCCAAGTGATCATAAGTACCAATATGCCTAACGGTATGCACCTTAGTAGCTGGTACTTCTCCGGCAAACATCCCTCCTGACAGGTTACTAGGTTTGCTCTTTACACCTACGCATGCGGAATACTCAGCCACCCTTTTGACCATATCCCATTTATGATAAATAGAAAATACCTGGCCAGTAGTTTCACCTTCATTATCTTTTGCATAGGTTTCCAATTTTTCAAAATCAGCCTTCATTTGGTCGCCCATCTGATCCATATTACATGAAGTCTTCAAGCCCACATAATGTGTTTGAGGAAAGTCTGAGGTGCCTTTGAACTCAAGTTTAGAGTCTATTTCTCCTTTCTCAACATACTCTTTCAGCATATTCAGACCACGCTCATAATCCATGCCTACGAAGGCCTCCATTTGCTTCTTCATCCAAAACAAAAAGAATGGTAGACTACTATCCATTGTCCATGTTACCTGAACAGCGTCACCAACGGTTTTAAAATAGAAACTCACCTTGGCCTGTGATTTCCAAGGCTTCAAAAACATAAGATCATAGTCAATAGACTCATTCTCTTTTTCATTCAGAATGGTCATGTTGCCCTCACCCGTTCTCTTCCCGTTCCAAGCATAGTACTTCGCATCTTCGCGAACTGTAACCTTGGTATCTGGGTCCATTATCAGCCATGGCGACCAGGCTTGCCAGTGGTTGAAATCATTCAATGTTGAAAAAATCTTTTCTATCGGTGCGTTAATCATAACGGACCGGTTAATACTCATCTTAGGCATGATCAAAAAAATTAGTGCATAGAAAATTAGGCAATTAGAAGCTAATTGTAAAGCCCGTTTCTCTTACACATGGTGAATCTTATTTAGTCATAGGTAATATGAAGCACTCGAATCAACACTGGCCCCAAAAGTCTCCCATCTAGCGTTTCGGCTCCAACGTCATTAACATAGAGCTTTGAGCCATCAGGGCTAAAGGCCAAATCATTCGGAAAAGTAAACGTGGCCTCAGAAGCGCTGCCGTCTAAATTTCCTTTCTTTCCTGAACCTGCCAGTAGTTCCACATTCCCCTCTAAATCGACAGTATATATTTGATGCGCGCCCCGCGCAACTACATAAAAGAGCCCATTTCTGAATACAAGATGGCCATTGTTACTACCGGGTAAACTAGCCAGAACTGAGGCATTTCCTTCTTCATCGATTTTCACAATATCACCGCTTGAAAAATTAGCTGTATACAGATTACCTTGGTCATCCATTTCTAAGCCATTCGGACATTTCAGAAGGTCACTTTTAGCAAAAATCTTCGAAGTACCATCCCCATCTACTTTCTGGATGGTACCACTGCCACAATTAGCAACAAAGAGTGCGCCTTTCGTCTTGACAAGGCCTACAGGTGCAAAAAATCCCTCTGTAGCAAAATCGCTGACGCTACCATCCTGCTTCACCACACTTATTTTTCTTCCGCTTACATTGCTCTGATAAAAGAGCCCATCCGGGCCAATATCACTGCCTGAAGCCCCATTGATACCCTTTGCAAATACACTTAATTTGCCATCTGGGGTCATTTTAAAAATTTCTGCTCCCCCAGCTGTGTTCAATTGAAGTCCAAAATTGCTCATGTAAATGTTACCCGAAGCATCTACTTCCATACCCCCACTACCAGCTTGGATTGGATCACCCAACGTAGTCACTTTGGTTGCTTTGGGTTTTTGTGCATGTAATGAGAAAGAGAGGCCTGCGAAAAAGGCAAGAGGGAGAAGTTTGAGTCGCATAATCAAAAAATCAGTTCAGAGTTAATACGTCAACAATAACAATCAAGGTTCTTCATTACCTAATCAGAACCTCTTTCTTAAACCCAAAACCTATAAAAATCACATATATATGTGAGCCCCATAACCCATAAGTACCCCGTGCGTGAACGCTACTATCCTTTCAAAAGGTTTTGACCCGAAAGATTTATTTGGCAGTTTAGAATCGATGAATGCAGTGATGTATATCGGCATATTCTTAGCTGGCTTTCTGTCCCTATTGATTTTTGCCAAGAACAATCGAACCACTCACGACCATATTCTTGTGGCATGGCTGATAATCAGTGCATTACTGCTTTTTTCTTTCTACTATGATTTCAATTACGACACCAGAAGATATGAGGCATTACAACTCGTAGGTATGGTGCTGCCTCCTGCTGCAGCACCCATTCTGTATTTCTATGTTTGTTCACTCGTCCGTTCGAGACCCTTTAAGCTCATAAAATATTGGTTTCACTTTATCCCTTTCTTTTTTCTTGCCGGTTCAATGCTCTATTTCTACTATAACTTGGACGACAGTCAACGTCTGGTGGTTGACGATGGCTTTGTTCAGATGTACGGTATCACAGCTTTTCAAATGAGAAACTACGGGATGATCATGGCCTTTTTCAGTTTCCTCTACCCCGTTCTCAGCCTCTATTTACTGTTTAGGCATAAGAAGACTTTGACTGACAAATTCTCAAACCTCTCGGGTGTAAACATGGACTGGTTGAGAAACTGGATCATCCTTTCCTTCATTGGTTTTTGGTTAAGCTTCATTTTGATATGGTCAGGAGCATTTCGATGGATTGAGTTTGAAACTTCCTTTAAAGCTGTAGCGGGCCTTATTACATTAAACATTGCCATCATTGGGTTCTACGGCCTCAAGCAAACCTCCATTTTCACCAATGAGCGGTTGCAAGATGCGTCTCAAAAAGAAGCCGCTGATAATAAATATGAAAGATCTAGGCTAACGAAAGATGAATCAACGGTCATCTTAAAGAGGGTACAAGCGGCCATGGCGTCAGACAAGCTTTACCTTGATAGCCAATTGAGTTTAGAGTCTCTTGCATCAAAACTCGGATTGAGTAAACATGACCTCTCACAAGTGATCAATGAACAACTTGGCATCAACTTCTTCACCTTTGTGAATGAGTACCGCATAGCAGAGTTCAAACGGCTTATACAACAACCCAAGAATGCCCACCTCACCATATTGGGTATTGCCCTTGAGTCCGGATTCAACTCGAAGTCATCCTTTAACGGAGTATTTAAAAAATTAGAGGGCATCACCCCTGGGACGTACAAGAACAGCCTTAAACAGTCCAATTAATACGTCCATATTGATCGGATAAGACGTTTGGACCTTACTCTGAGACCATATTTGGGTAAACTCAAATATTATGTGGTCAAATTATATTCTCACTTCATTAAGAACCATCAGAAAGCATAAGCTTTTTGTGGGTATCAATTTAATCTCAATCGCATTGGCCTTTTCGCTATGCACTATTGCATACTTCAATGTTCAATTCAATTCAGACTTCAACACTTTCTTTTCAAAAGCAGGAGCGCTATACAAAGTCAACAGTAATCGGCTTACCGCGGAAGGAACAGTCATGCAAGGAACTAGCCCACTCCCTCTTGCTGAATCGATAAATGGTGATATGGCCAACATTAAGGCGGTTCGTTACCATCGGCAAAACAAGATGATCAAGCTTGAAGACCAACTTTTTCGGCAATCGATAGGCTTTATAGATCCTGGGTTTCTTGACTTCTTCGAAATACCAACCGTTTCTGGGTCAAATGCTCAGTTTTCAAACCAGCAAGACATGTTCATCAACCCTGATGTAGCGACCAAATACTTTGGCAAAGAAAATCCTATCGGGAAAGAACTCAAACTGGTGCTATCTAATGGTAAAACGCTTGGTTTTACCGTGAAGGGTGTAATCGTAGACCTCCCTAAGAACACAAGTTTCCTATATGACATCATCCTTCCATTTGAAAACTACGTCAATATCAATGGGCTAGAGAAAAATGATTGGTCCCAATGGATCGATGGGACATTTCTCCATGGAAGCCTCATAAATTCGGATCAAGTTGCCAAAAACCTTGATCGCTACATTGACTCACAGAATGAATCAAACAAGGGCAAGGAGCTTGTGAGCTATTCGATATCCTCTATTCTCGAATGGCCCGCATTCGAGAATAGCATGGAGAAGTCCAACTTTATGGGGCACCTCCATCCTGCCTCAGTCTTGGGTACACTATCATCGGCCATCGCGGTACTTCTTTTGGCCTCATTTAACTTTATAAACACCAGCATTGCCATTTCACGCAAACGTCTGAAAGAAATAGGTATGAGAAAGGTGCTTGGTGGACGCAAACAAGATTTAAGAGTTCAGTTCTTGGTCGAAAGTTTAGTTCAAATGCTCATCGCTTTACTCTTCTCAGGACTCATCACTTCGGTACTTACTGACGCCTATAACTCCATGTTTGAGTTTGAAATAGTTGAGTTCAGCCGAATTTCATTGGGCCCATTTCTTGGATTCATGTTTGGGGTTTGGGCCATCACTGGGGTATTGGCAGGCATCTACCCCGCTTTTTACATAAGCAGGTTCTCCCCTATACAGGTTTTAAAAAACAAGGTTCGTTTTTCTAGGAAAAACCTGTTCACCAAATCCTTACTGACATTTCAGTTAATGGTTTGTGTGTACAATGTCTTTTCACTTATTCTGTTTATTCAAAACACTAAGTATCAGGAAAGTTTAGATAGAGGTTATTCTGTAAAAACATCCATAAACGTCCCTGTGAGTGACTTCAATCAGTTTCAACTGCTCAAGTCTGAATTAGAGGCATTGGGCTCGGTTAAGGCTGTGAGAGGTACTGTTCATCCCATTGGTTTTCAAAGTGAGAATATTAGTATTGAACACCTTGGTGAGGCATATGATGTAGCCAGCCTCAGTGTCGGTCAGGGATACCTCGAAAATCTTGACATTAGACTTAGCCAAGGAGAATTTTTTAGAGACAATCAACAAGGCAATTTTGTCATCGTAAATCAGATGTTCGCCAAGCAACACGGTAGTGACATTCTGGATCAACAGATCAGCAACAATGAAGAGCGCTTTACTATCATAGGTGTCGTAGATGATTTTAACCTAAGAACGATCATGCTTGATAATAAAATCAGGCCTTCGGTTATCTTCTTAAGTCTGGAAACTCACTATAAATATGCCAATGTCTTGCTCAACACAGACAATCCTTTAGAAGAGAACCGAGTCTTAGAGTCTCGTTGGAATAAGCTATTTCCCGAAGAACAGTACCTTGGTTTCCTTCAGGAAGATGTGTTAAAACCCGTGAGACAGACTAATAACATAATGTTGAGCATTAATTCATTCGTTGCGGTAGTGACGCTCATCATTTCCGCACTTGGTCTATATGCGATGGTTTTCCTTAATATTCAAAGCCGAATCAAGGAGTTTGGTGTTAGAAAGGTGCTTGGAGCTTCCGTCAGCCAAATTCTCTACTTAATCAATCGTGAGGTTATTGTAATGCTCAGCATTGCCTGTGTGGCTGGTTTGATCCTTGGTTACTTTGTGATCAATATGATTCTGGATATCGTCTACGCCTACCATACTGAGACGACATTCGATAATTTCATACTCCCAATTCTTATTGTAACCACCATTGTTGTGATGGCCATAGGTTATAGAACATGGCAATCGGCCAGGGAAAACCCTGTGGAACATTTACGATTTGAATAGCGATATGAAGTTTACATCTTTGAGTCAAGATGGAAGCACAAGCTAATGGCAATATTCTCAAGGAACTCGTCATCATGAAAATGCCTTTTGGAAAATACAAAGGGAGAACGCTTTGCGATCTCCCTATCTCATATCTTGAGTGGTTTGCTGGCAAGGGTTTTCCTAAAGGAAAGCTGGGGATGTTGCTATCTACCATCTATGAAATCAAACTGAATGGTTTGGAGCAGTTGTTAGATCCCATTAAGAAGTCACTTTAAAGTGCTTTTGCCAATAGGGTTTTCAACTGTTCTGCAGTAAGGTTCTTTGCTAGAATCTTACCGTTTTTCCCGATGACCAGGTTTTGCGGTAAAGAACTTATACCATAGAGGTCACTTATTGTTCGGTCTTTGTCCCGTATATGTCTCCACATGCCTATACCATCCTTTGTGATGGCCTTTTGCCAAACCTTAACTTTCTCATCTTGCGAAATACTCACAATTTCCAAGCCCTTATTCCTGTAGTCATTGTATAGTTCTGCGAATTGAGGATTCTCTATTCTACAAGCTCTGCACCAAGCAGCCCAAAAATCCACCAAGAGTATCTTTCCCTTATAGTCATTGTATGAGAACACTCTATCTTCTCTGTCAACCGCTTCAAAAACAGGCGGTTCCATACCAATGGACAATACTTTCGCCCGATAAACTTGTATTTCTAAGGCCTTAGTCACTTGGCTTTTTGGAAGCTTTTCTTGAAATGCTGCTAGGCGAGCCTCAATAAAGGGGAGTTCCTTGTTAAAGTCCGAATATTGAATAGCCAAATATCCCTGAGGGCCTTCGCCTTTTGAGACAATCCAATCTCTTAACTCTGGCAAGAAGTTTTGAATGGCAGATGCCGACCTTCTTTGAATCTCTGTGATGGCCTCCTTGTCTCCAGACCCCATCGCAGCATCAGCGTCTTTTTTAAGCTTTGCAAAATGTTTGGCTTGAAGCTTTGCATTCTCTTGTCTGATTTTTTGAAGTTGCTGTGAGTTAATTGATCCAATAAACTTGAATTTCCCTTCTAGGAAGTCTACTATTATCATTGATTCATTTGTGTAAGAAAGAGTAACCTCTTCCTTTCCAAAGTCCAGGAGAAGCAAATTTTGATTGTCTATGTTCAAAATTGCTTCGTATCTCCCATCATTTACCTCGATTTTCTTCAACAGCTTATACTCCTGAGAGTCTCCCCTAAATTCTTTTAGTACAACGGTTTTAACCTCATCATCAACCCTACCTTTCAATACTAACTTTTGACCATAGAAAACATGACAGGTAAATAAGATTAGCACCAAGGATATCATTCTTCTTTTCATCATTTCTTTTTTGTTTTTTCAAAGAAATGAACTCAGAGAATAACTATGGTTCGCATGTAGAAATGCGAACGGATCACTGGCAAGAAATTGGTTCGAATTTGCGATTACGCATATCCGAACGCCTATATTCCCTGACTTCGCTTGAATTCGCTAGGTGTTAAGCCAGTTTTTTTCTTAAAGATTGTGTTAAAAGATGATTTAGAATTAAAGCCTACAAGATACATGACCTCAATGATTGTCTCCTTCTCATCCTGCGGATTCATGAGTCTATCCTTGGCCATCTCAATTCTATAGGTGTTTATAAAGTCGATAAAATTTTGATTGAAATGACGGTTGATCAACCCGGATAATTCTCTAGGAGCAACATTTAGATCTAACGCTAAATCGTTCAATGAAAGCATCGGATTAACAAAAGGCTTGCACTCACTCATATGTCTCCTAATCTGCTCCAACTTCTTTTCCACCTCTTCCGATTGCTCTTGCGATGCGAAAGATTTGGTTACCACAGCCATCTCTTCAAAAGTGATTCCTTGAAAAATCATGGGTTGCTTCAACCCCTTATAAAACATACCATTCACAAGAATGAGTATCGAACAATTTACCAGTGTTACTCCTTGAAAAACTTCTATGTCTTGGTAGAAATGTTGGTAAATATCTATGAGAAAAGTAGCTACAAACAGCACTAATGTCCATTTCAACCATGAAAGAGTGATAGTACCATTGGCAGATTGAGTTTGTATCAAAGCTTTGGTATAACTCACAATTTCCTTGAAAGAGAATATACTATAGATAATCAAACTGACGTAAAGGAATGAACCAAACCTACTGCAAAGACCAACCCCAAAGGTTGCAGATAAGAGCATGATTGTCAATGGAATTGCATGCAACGCATCCTGCTTTCTAAAACGGTAAGACCTATAGATCAGGCTTCTCGTATATAAGTAGAGCACGGGCCCATAACCAAAACCGAAGACGCACAAGTAAGATTGGGCTTCTTCAAAAGTGTAAACCCTATTCTCAAAAAGGATCACAAGCATTTGAACCCCAAGCAGGGTCATGAGTGTGGCCAAGAGAAAATTTGCTCTTGGTTTTGGACCGGGGCCAGACCATAAAATAGTAGCAAATAGGAAACATTGAAAACTGATGAGAATCAGCGAGACCTCATAAAGATTGAATAACATATTGCTTTTGAACGATCACGTATTGGAAGTTATAAAAGCAAATAGTAATTACCCAAACTCATTTAGGCGCTAAAAATCAATCTTTCATGGAAGCCCTAACCAATTTCACAAACTCGCCAATCTTATTTGGTTCCAGCCAACGGGTTACAATCACCATATCATTCGTTTTATCTACTACAATAAAGTTTCCACCAAAGCCAGCAGCGTAATAGATTGATTCATCGTCTACGCCTCTCCATTTTCTAGGACCACGATTTAGCCACCACATATACCCATAACTGGCGTTCGCTTCAGAAGAAACTTGTACTGCATTTATCCAGTCTTTCGAAATCAATTGTTTTCCATTCCAGTTGCCCTCATTCAGAAAGAGGAGTCCAAACCTGGCATGATCGGCAGCGCTGATGAATATACCTGCTCCAGAGTGTCCACCACCAGTTACTGATTTCATTTGCTGACCGTCAATTGTAACCCAGGCATCATTATAGCCAAACCAACGCCAGGTAGTAGATGCACCAATGGGGTCCATGACATGCTCCTTCAATACTTGTGGCATAGGTTTTCTCCAAACATGTAATAGTGAGTAGGCCAATACGTTAACACGCACGTCATTATACTCCATGACAGTCCCTGGTTCAACGGGTTCTTTGAACTTCCAATCATCAATATCTCCTTGTCTTGGAGGCCTATCGGCCCAGTCTTTTATTCCAAAAAGTTCACCAGACCAAGCTGAAGACTGATTTAGCAAAGTATGCCAATCAATTTTTGAATTGTGTTTTCCACCAAAGGTGCCGTCCCACACATAGTCTCCCACTTTATCCTTGACATTTGAAATAAGACCTTGATCTACTGCTAAGCCGGCAACTGTTGACAAATAACTTTTGGTGACACTAAATGTCATATCTACACGATCAACATTTCCCCATTGCGCCACGACATACCCATTTTTGATGATCATTCCAGCTGGGCCGCCTCTTCTTTTTGTAGGGCCTAAAATCTGATGAAACGGTTCTGCCCGAAACCCCTGAGCAATGGCAATACGAAGGTCTTTTGCCCCACTGTATTCATTGGCTTCTGCAAATTTAACTGCCTCGTCTAACTCAGATTGTTTTAAGCCAACCGCACTGGCTGTTTTTGTTTCCCACTCCCCTCTCTTCGGAAAGTAATCTTGAGCAATAGAGATCTGAGCTATGCAAGCAAAGGCTAGCAACAATAGTTTGATTTTAACGGAATTCATACAATAGATTTTGCCTCGAGATAAGGAGTAATCCCAAATTATTCAAGCAAGGTTTGATGAGTGGACCAAAACATGAAAGGAGGCCATGACACCTCCTTTCAACCTAATCAAAAACATGATGTTAAATCATGTCTTAGAATACTTTTATCCCTATTGGGTAGTACAAAGGTAACATACCATTGGTATCTGTAAAGTAAACCAAACAATATTTTACCCAACAAGGAAGAGTCTTAGAACTCCTCTCTGCCTTTAAATACATCATTAAAGCCACATAAACTAGAAGATATAGCGCAGTCCGACTTGCATTTGCCATCTCGACAACAAACTAAAATCATCTACAAAGGGGGTTGGTTCCACAGTGGAGTACGCGTAGGTAGGTTCAAATGTGGCTGGATTGACAGTAATGGACAGTGGCTGGATATCACGTGGGTTCTCTCTCACACCCCAATCAGAACTGATCAAATTACCCACATTGAGGATGTCCAAAGAGAATTGCACCTTATTTCCATTAGCCAATGTCAAATCTTGTAGTATTCTCATATCCCATCTACCATACCAAGGGCTTAAAGCGGCATTGCGCTCAGCATATTGTCCTCTTCTTCCGTTCAAGTAAGGGTCTTGATTGATTAAATCGTTGAACCTCGATCTTTGGATGTCTTGGAGCACAGCAGAGCCTACAAATGTATAGTTGGAAAGCTCGGTAGCAGTTGGCACATAAATCAGGTCATTAATCGCTGAACCATCTCCATTAGCATCACCAGCATAGGTATAGCTATAACGGCCTCCTTCGGCATACTCCGCAAATAAAGATATTGTGGTTTTCCACTTACCACCATACTCAAAGGCTTTATTGGCAGTAGCAACAAACCTATGTCTATTGCCATACAAAGAAGGCTGAAGCACAGCTTCATTCACATTATTCACTGCTGCATTTCTTTCAAAAGCATCGCCCGAAATTTCTGCCTCTATAGAACTGATATCTTTCGCGTCCAGATAGTTATAACCAAGGGTTGCATAAATACCGTTTGAAAACTGCTTCTTCACTTCAACCGTCACATTGATGCTTCTTCCCATATCTTCACTAGTAAAGACATAAGCATTCTGACCAGGATTACCGAAAGGATCTATTGATCTGTCCCCGGGCAAATAATAAGCTCTATTATCTACGCCTGACAAGAAACCTGTTGGTGTTCTCAATCCAAAGTTTCTCACCATCATGGCATTGATGTCCTTAGTATAAATGACGTCCGTGGAAATGAACCAGCCGTCACCGAAGGTCCTATCATAGCCAATATTTGTTCTCCAGACTTGCGGAAACTGGAAGTCAGGATCGGTAATTGTGTAGAAGAAGAAATCAGGGTTTGCCACTTGGTTACCCAACCATACAAATGGGAAGCGACCCGTGAACAATCCAGAACCTCCTCTTAGTTGAAAAGTCTGGTCACCATGAACATCCCAATTAAAGCCCACGCGAGGTGACCAAAGGATTTCGTTGGTCGGAAGTACTGTATGATCAAACATGACCTCCTCATTATTCTCATCATAGTAGATGACGCTCGGGGCATAATTACCATCAAAAATTCCGTTAGCGGGATCCAACAATCCCCCTTTACGGGCAATGTTTTCGCGTATTTTATCTTCGGTGTCAAAGAATAAAGGCCTGTCTGCTCTTAAACCATAAGTTAGGGTAAACCGGTCGTTAATCGCCCACTTGTCTTGAACATAAAAGGCCAGTTGCCCCACGTTAGTCTCTGCCAATGCCCAACTATTATTGGTATTGTTATCAGCAAAAGTACTGCGTGCATGGTCAACAATAGCATCCATACTACCAGCATTCACAAAGGCTAAAAAGTCCGAAACACTAGCAAAGCCATCACCGAAAGTGCCACCAGGATAAGGCACACCAAAAGGCTCATATACTCCCAGGTTGAAGGAGTTATCGAATTGAAACTTCTCGAAAGATGTTCCTATGGTAATGGTATGATCACCTTTATAAATCTCAAAATTATCTGTAAACTGAAATACATTTTGATCCAACCTGTTGTTGATAGAAAAAGGCTCATGTCCGGCAATGATATATCGTGAGCCTCCCTGAAGGATATTTAGGACAGGAAAAGGATCACTGAATGGATCTCTGCTGTCTTCAAAAACAGTATATCCCACCTGTAATTTATTAGAGAATTGACTGTTAAAGAGTGATCTCAATTCTAATATTCCTGAATGTATTTTGTTATTGATTCTATATCCTGAGTTGAAGAACTGAAGTGTATTGGCATCTGGCCCTCTTCTTCCAAGAGCCGAAGGGTGGGCGTTTTGCTCCCTAAAAGCATCTAAAAAGTTGTATGTCGCAGTCAAGGAGTGCTTTTGGTTAATATTCCAGTCAAGTTTCAGTATACCCTTTTGATTATCTGTGTTGTGTGTATAACCCTCAAATGCGCCAGTTTCATAACCGAACCTTGACCTCAGAATATCACTGACTGCATTCAGGTCTGCAACTGTCACTCTTGAAACATTCTCTCCTCCCAGACTGGACCCTGTGGCCGTGAAATTTGAACCTAAATCCTCTCTTCTTTCTAATTCAAAATTGGCAAAGAAGAATAACTTGTCCTTGATGATTGGCCCACCTAGACTGAAACCCGCCTGAAACTGATTAAGGTCTGGTACGAATATCTCTTCACCCCTTACTTTACTTCCAGTTAGGTCTTGATTACGGTAAAACGAGAAAGCTGTCCCTTTAAATTCATTTGTTCCACTTTTGGTCACGGCATTTACAGCAGCTCCGGTAAAGCCAGCTTGTGTTACATCATATGGAGCAATAGAGACTTGAATTTGATCTATCGCATCTAGTGAAATAGGTTGTGCATTGGATTGCCCACCGGGTGTAGCGGCATCCAAACCGAAAGGATTATTAAAAATTGATCCATCCAATGAGAAGTTATTGAATTGGTCATTTCTACCTCCAAAAGAGTTGCCATCAGAAGCCGGATTCAAACGATAAATGTCAGATGCCGATCGTGTAATAGTAGGAATTATTTTGAGTCTCTCATTATCGATTACCGTTGCTGCACCGGTTCTATCCGTATTGATTTCGGATGAGCCTGCGCTAACCACAACATCTTCAAGTGCCGTAGCACTCTCCTTCATTTCGAAATTGATTGTCTGGTTTTTACCGAGTGTCAGAAAGAACCCTTGCTTAACTTGAGTCTCAAAACCCACAAATGAGGCTTCAACTCTATATGGGCCTCCTATCCTTAAATTGGCAATATTGTAACGACCATTGGATCGAGTAACAACACCGTATCTCGTCCCAGTTGGTTCATGGATAGCCAAAACCGTTGCCCCTTCTAGCAAATCACCATTGGCATCAGAAACCGTCCCACTCATTGATGATGTGGTGACCTGAGCATTTGCAAACCCAAGACCAAGGGCAAGGAATAAACCAAGGCTAAGGAATAATCGGAGAGACTGTTTCATAAATGTGAGTTTTGATTGATCTACTTTACAACACGAATGTAGGTGCCACAACCTTACCTTAACAGGAATTTTATGCGAAAAATAAGCCATCAATCCTTAAAGCGAGTGAATTGGTAAATGCAGATTGGTCAAAACCTATTGGTCAATTCTTCTAAGGACGTATCTTTACTTAGCATGAAAGTTGTCACCACACTTGAGAAATTTGAACAGGGCATTTGGGGTTACCACTTCCCGATTAATTCAGATGTCACTGAACAAATGTCAAGTGACAATCATAGGCGGGTTATCTGTCAGGTTAATGGAATCATTTCCATGCATTGCGCTCTTATACCGCTAGATGATGGAAGCTATATTATGCTTAATCAGAAAAACAGAAAGAAGCTTGGAGTCAACCTGGGAGAAAGCGTTGAACTCATCTTAGAAAAAGACACATCTGAATATGGTCTTCCGATGCCCGAAAGTCTGATGGTAATGCTAGACCAAGACGAAATAGGAAGCAAGTACTTTCATGCACTAACTCCGGGCAAACAACGCAGCCTTATTTATTTGGTAAGTAAAGTCAAAAGCATAGACAAGCAGATCAATAAGAGCTTGGCGATTTTAGAGCACTTAAGAGATGTTAATGGAAAGTTGGACTATAAACTACTCAACGAAAAAATTAAGTTCTATAACAATCGGCCAGTGCAATTCTAATAAAGAATAAGCTCATTAGCCGTTCAACCAGGCTTTGAAATCGGTTGCCTTCTCCTCAGATACGGTTATGTTTTCCTCTGTGGCATATTTAGTCTTGATCAGAATTCTGCCCTTGAAATATCGTTCAATCGCTGAAATAAAATCAAAACTAATCAAGTACTGTCTGTTGGCTCGATAGAACATTTTGGGATCTACCTGTTTTGCTGTCTCGTCCATGGTCTGGTCTAAGATCAGTCTTTCATTGTTAAAGGTATTGAGGAACAACACACCTCCTTTAATGTAAAAATAAGCGATCTGGTTAACGGGGATTGAAATCAGTTTTGATCCCTGTTTTACTAGAAACCTACTTTTATATTCTTTTCCTTTAAGACTGATTGAGGAAAGTAGCTCCTTTATATCCAAGGAGTTTTCACTGGCAAAAATGGTTTTCAGTTGGTCGAGTTTTGAGAGGCTCTGAGCCAACTCCTGAGTTTTAATGGGCTTGAGTAGATAATCAATTCCATTCACTTTGAAGGCCTTCAGCAGATATTCATCGAAAGCTGTTGTGAAAATCACTGGGGCATGGACAGATGTTTGTTCAAATATTTCAAAACTCAGACCATCACTGAGTTGAATGTCCATAAAAATCAATTCGGGATTGATTCCCTGCTTGATCCACTCTACGGCAGACTCAACACTATCCAATACTTCTAGTATTTCAACATCGGGAATTAGCTCTTCTAAAATCTTTTGAAGCCTTCTGAAAGCAGGGGCCTCATCTTCAATAATCAACACTCTCATATTGTCTCAAGACTTCTTTCTGCCCTGTTTTCAACTTCAATCAAGGGCAATGACACGACAAAACTGTTTTCATCTTGATATACCTTTATCTCTTTGTTACCAAAGAATGCATAACGGCTCCTGATATTCTCAAGTCCTGTTTTAGTAGATTTCTCTATGGCTTTTTTGATTTGAAGGTTATTCCGTACCACAATATGCTGCTCAGTGTCTATATAGACCTCGATATGCAGTGGATTTCTCTTTGAAACCACATTATGCTTGATTGCATTCTCTATAAGCATTTGAATACTCAGAGGGGCGATATACTTGGCTTCCTCCGATTTGCTTACCTTAAAGTTTGCCGATAGATTTTCCGGATAGCGCATCTTTAACAGAAACATATAGGCCTTAGCAAATTCAAGCTCTTCTTTGACTGTTACAAGGTCTTTCTCCTTATTCTGTAGTATATAGCGATATACGTCCGACAGGTTATTGGTAAAACTCTGAGCCTTATCCCTATCCTCTGCGATCAATGTAGACAACGTGTTCAGGCTATTGAAAAGAAAGTGAGGACTCATTTGATTCTGAAGCACTTCAAACTGTGTCCGAATCTGTTGGTTTTTTAAGGCTTCATTGATCCTTACGGTATTCTTCCATTGTTCAAAAAAGTAAACAGCTTCATAAAGCAAACCAACAAATAGACCTGCTAGCAAAGTAGGCACAGAGCGTACGACATTATAGTCGGTAAAACCGGTGACTGTGCCCTCAATAAATACGCAAATCAAGAAGTCTCCGGCTAACAACATCGCCAGCAGAGATACAGATGTCAGAAACAAACGTTTAGGCGTCTTGCTTATCAAGGGGATGCGTCTCCTAAAATAAAAAAACATGTAGCAGGCACCATTCCAGTAAAAGGTAGTATACATCAGTGATTTAAGGTATTTCTCATAAAAGGCCTGATTCTCCTTGGCGCCAAAAACAATAGCCATGATCAAAGCCAGTATAGGAATACCGATCAGCCTAACATGTACTTCCTTCAATTTCATACCGCAAGTAAAGTTAAAGTTTAATCCCTAAGCGCTGCAAACCCAGTGAAAGGAGAAATCTGTTCGTTGAAACCGGAAATTCAATCACTGAAGTTTCAACCTTTCATTTTATGCCTAACTGTGACTTAAAACTCTGAAAATCTGGTATTGGCTCATTTGTTTCCTGTCTCACCTCAATTCATCTATTACACCGTAAAGGTTGACCCTAGATTCGAATCACAATCAAAAACACGATCAACAATGAAAAATAAAAGAGCCGGGCTTATCCTTCTGCTCATTACCATGGCAATACAGGGCTTTGGTCAAACTCAGGTGGTTAAGGGTAAAATTTACGATGCCCAAAGTGACTTTCCACTTTTTGGGGCGAGTGTCATTTTGGTAGACTCAGACCCACTCATGGGTACTACCTCAGATGCTGATGGAAACTTCAGAATTGAAAAAGTCCCTATTGGAAGACAAGTCTTTGTGATCCGCTATGTAGGATATAAAACAATCACGCTACCCAATGTATTAGTCACCGCTGGGAAAGAGGTAGTGTTGGATATCAAACTAGAAGAATCAGTAACCGCATTGGACGAAGTTGTAGTCACATCTGATACTGACAAAGACTTACCACTCAATGAACTCGCTAAGGTTTCCGCAAGGACTTTTGATCTCGAACAAGTGACAAGGTTTTCGGGAGGTCGAAATGACATTGCCCGTCTGGCAACCACTTTCGCAGGAGTAAGTGCACCTAACGACTCAAGAAACGACATTGTGGTGCGGGGAAACTCACCTACCGGCCTCCTTTGGCGAATTGAGGGAATACCTATTGCTACTACGAACCACTTTGCTACGCTGGGCACAACTGGTGGGCCAGTCAATGCACTGAATACAAACCTTTTGAGAACATCAGATTTTCTGACTGGGGCTTTTCCAGCAGAGTATGGCAATGCTAATGCCGCGGTATTTGACGTGAATTTCAGAAATGGTAATGTAGATAAAGTTGAATTCACAGGACAAATAAGTGCCTTCAGTGGCGCTGAGTTTATGGTCGAAGGCCCTATCAGCCAAAAGAATCAATCTTCTTACCTGATCTCCTACCGTTACGGTATTGCTGCAGTTGCCGCTACTGGAACAAGTGCAGTACCCAACTACCAGGATTTATCCTTTAAAGTCAATTTAGGTCAAACTAAGCTTGGTAGAATAGAACTCTTTGGTTTTGGTGGAAACAGTAATATCGACTTTCTAGGAGATGATATTGATGAAACCGATCTCTTTGCCAACCCTGGTCAAGATGCATTTGTCGAAAACGAGTTGGGACTTGTTGGTCTCAGTCACACCCTTAGAATTGACAAGACAGCCTACCTGAAAACCGTATTTGGCGCTTCTACCAATTACAATCAATACTTGCAAGACAATCTCATAAAAAACGGTTCTGGAGAAACTATCAACTCTTATCGGGCAACAAATGCGAGGAATAGAGAAAATAGGTTTACTGTAAGTTCCACCTTCAACAAGAAATTCAGTGCACGCTTTAGCCTTCGAGCCGGCCTAGTCAATGAAAAATATGACTTGAATTTATTCACTTCAGATCGTGATAATCGAGCGGAGATTCCGGATAACGACAACGATGGTATTCCCGATTTTCTCTTAACAGTTAGAGACTATCAAGACGGCTTTAATCTTACCCAGACCTTTGCCCAAGGTGAATACCGTTTCAATGACGATTGGAGTCTTACGGCTGGTATACATAGTCAATACCACGGTTTCACAGAAGATATCTCGCTAGAACCCAGAGCAGCAGTCAGCTGGCAAGTGAGCGACTCCAAAAGACTCAGCCTTGCCTATGGCCGACACGCTCAAAGCATCTCTGCACCCATCTTATTCCTGAGAGAAGAGGTAGGAAACAATCAATTTGAACTTACCAATAGCGAACTAGAATTCATGACCAGCGATCATTTTGTACTGGCTTACGATTGGAACCTGGCGCCTTCTTGGAGACTCAAAGCGGAAACCTATTACCAAAACATATCGAATGTACCCGTCAATTCCACTGCAACCAGCTATTCGGTTTTAAATGAAGGAGCAGACTTCGTTTTTGAAGAAGAAGGGTCACTCGTTAATGATGGATCAGGTTCGAATATAGGTTTGGAACTTACCCTGGAGAAATTTTTCAGCAACGATTACTACTTAATGGCCACTACCTCAGTCTTCGATTCAAAATATAAGGGTAGTGATGGCATTGAACGGAGTACCGCCTTTAACAATCAGTTTGTTTTCAATGCGCTCTTCGGAAAAGAGTGGAAGTTTGGTGAAAACGATAGAAATGCCTGGACATTGGACACTAAATTGACGACTGCAGGCGGAAATCCATTTACTCCTATCGACATAGACGCTACTCGAGCCAATGCGGGTAGAGAAGTACGATTCGAAAACCTTGCCTTCTCTGAAAGGTATGACAACTACTTCAGGCTAGATGTGAAATTCGGGGTGAGAATCAACAGTAAAAAGAAGAATATATCGCATCAGTTCTTTATTGACCTTCAGAATATCACCAACAGGCAGAATGAATTTGTAAGAAGATACAATGAGGTCACAGATGAAATTAATGTAGTCGAGCAAATTGGCTTCTTCCCAGATATCATGTATAGAATACAATTCTAAGCTCCTAAGGTTGTCCTTAATGCCCATAAGGACAACCTATCTTTATCTTGCCTATACCTATTTATACCGGTTATTATTTTATAAATAATTGATTACTCAAAAATTTATTTTGTGAATAGCAAAATTATCCGTAATTTCTATACCCTTTCCCAGTAATTTCTCAGTAGATAAATAAAAGGCAACATGAATTTCACAGGCGTAAAAACACCCGAACCACCAAAGACAGTTAACCAATACAGACCTGTCACAGATTATATGACTAAAGAGGTAATCACCTTCCACAAGGATCAGAGCATTGCCGAGGCCATGGACACTTTCCTGGATCTTAGAATATCAGGTGCGCCTGTTATTGATGACAATGGACGCTTGGCAGGAATTCTTTCTGAAGTCGATTGCCTCAAAATTATGGTAGACGAAGCCTACCACAACTTACCTCATGGTAGAATTAGTGTTGAAAATTATATGAGTGAAGAGGTTGCTACCGTGTCAATGGATGCTGATGTGCTGGATATTGCCTCAAAATTCCTCAGAACCCACTTCAGAAGATTCCCTGTTGTCGATCACAATGGCAAACTCATTGGTCAGGTAAGTCGGAGAGACATTTTAAAAGCAACCAGAGACTTAAAAACTTCAACCTGGTAGCCCTTTCACCTAAGCATACTGAATTCAGCAGAAACTTTGTGATTTCTGCTTTTTTCGATTTATTTGTTATACAAATATTTATTAAATAAAAAAGCAATGAATAAATCCATTGGGGCGCTAGAAGAAATAATACTTCTAATCGTCATTGTACTCAATGACAGTGCCTATGCAGTGTCTATCTCAGAGGAGTATTCCAAACAATTCAACAAAACGATATCAATCCCAGCTATCCATACAGTACTTAGAAGACTTGAGGAGAAGGGACTAATAAAATCAAGGGTTGGTGGTTCCACTAATCTTAGAGGCGGCCGTAGTAAGCGCATCTATTCGATTACTAGTGTGGGATATCAGCTCGCCAAAGACTTGAACAAGCAGAGAGAAACACTTTGGAGCATGGCTCCGAAACTATCTTTTGAATAATGAAAAAACACAACTCCCCACCAAAATGGGCAGACAAGTTTCTAGAATGGTACTGTGATCAGTCCTTAGTCAATGAGATTCAAGGCGACTTACATGAGATTTACCATATAAGAGCGGAGAAAATTGGGTCGGTCAGGGCCCAGTTCCTTTTCATTTGGGAAGTGATCAGGTCATTCAAATCGGCCAATATTAAGAAAAACAGCAGGTACAAAAACTTAAATTATTTCAACATGCTCAAGAATAACTATCGGGTTTCAATAAGAAACCTAGTCAAGAACAAGTTCTATTCGCTCATCAAGATTTCAGGACTCGCCATTGGTCTTGCTTCTGTCATTTTGATCAGCTCCTTTGTATTCAATGAATTGACCTACGATCAATTTCATGTAAATGCCGACAACATCTATCGGTTTTCAGAAATCTTTAGCAATGAAGAAGGTGTGGTAGAGGAAAAATCAGCGAGTATCCCCTTCCCTTTTGGCCCAACATTCTCAGTCGACTATCCAGACATTATCACTACACGTTTGTATCAAACCTTCCAGAAAGTCCCTCTGATGACCTATCGTGAGGAAGAAAAGTCTTTTTATGAAGACAAACTCTTCTTTACAGATTCCACCTTCTTTGAAATCTTTTCTTTTGAGCTTGTTCAGGGAGATCGTGAAACAGCCCTTGATAATCCGAGGTCTTTGGTTATCACGGAACGAATGGCAAAAAAGTACTTTGGTAATGAATCGGCCATGGGCAAGACGATTCATTTCGAGAATAAACTCCCCTTGATCATTACCGGAATCGCCAAGGATGTCCCTGTCAACTCTCACTTTCATTTCGATTTTCTTTCCACCCTGCTCAGTATTGATGAGGTATTTCAAGCCACAGGCAATCGATTTGGGGACAAGGGTTGGTATTGGAACCCTTGTCATACCTATGCCAAAGTACCTGCAGGTTTTACTCAAGCTCAATTGCAGGCTTATACGGATGAATTTATTCCAAAGCATTTCCCTCAGAGCATGACCCCTTTCCTGGAGTTCCCCATGCAACGGCTTACAGATATTCATTTGAAATCACAGCTCTATCAGGAAATTGAGGTGAATCGTGATTACAAGTCGATTTACATTGCCATTGCCATTGCTGTCTTTATCATCATTATTGCTGTCATTAACTTCATGAACCTGAGTGCTGCACGATCGTCTCAACGTGCCAAGGAAGTAGCGGTGAGAAAAGTGATGGGATCAAGCAAGCGACAGCTTCTCGATCAATTCCTGACAGAGTCTCTTTTGACGAGCTTAATCTCATTAATCATAGCAATAGGGCTCGTATCTATCCTCATTCAGCCCTTCGAGCAAATCACAAACTCACCGGTAAACCTGTCTATTCTCCTCAGCCCGATTTTCATTACAGTAGTGATTGCATTCACAATGCTTATCGGTTTGATAGCCGGTGTCTACCCTGCATTTCTAGTCACTTCATTCAAACCAGTTGATGCACTGAAAATCGGTAGCATGAAGCTTACGGGGAAAAAGTCTCCATGGATATGGAAGAGTCTGGTGATATTTCAATTTGCCACTTCTGTCGTCCTAATCATTGGTGCCATCGTTGTCAATCAGCAACACCTTTTTCTACTCAATAAAGATATGGGCTTTACCAAGGAGCAGGTAGTAATGATTCCCATTCGAGGAACGAGCATAAAACGTCAATCTGAAGAATTTAAAGTAGAACTTTTCAAAAACACATCTGTGGTGAGTGCCTCCGCCATGTCTGACATTTTAGGCAATGATGTCCCTTTAAGGCCATTTCGGTTTGAGGGTCAACAGAAAGCACAAAATATCCCCGGACTATTTGCTGATTTCGACTTTGTAAAGACCTTCGGTCTAAACATCAAAGAAGGACGAGATTTTTCGATTGACCTGGAGACCGACAAAAATGCCTTTTTGATCAACGAGTCTGCTGCCAATCAATGGGATAGTGCTTCCTGGGAAGGCAAACATATTGGCTGGGGAAGACAAGGTAGACCTGTCATTGGTGTGGTTGAGGATTTTCACTTTGCAGACTTAAAGCAGGAAATCAGACCACTTGTCATCACCTACAGTCCTGGTTGGTATGCCTATATAGCCATCAGAATACGTCCTGAAAACATCTTCCAGTCTATAGAAGACCTTGAAGCCACGTGGCATCAGTTTGAGCCAGATCGCCCATTTACCCCTTTCTTTCTTGACGACCGTCTGAATCAGATCTATGAGAGTGAGCGAAAAATTAGTCAAATGGTAGGCTACTTCTCCATCATTTCAATTTTCCTTGCAGCACTTGGCCTCCTGGGACTCACCAATTACTCTACCCTATTACGAGTGAAAGAGATTGGCGTACGCAAAGTGCTAGGAGCATCAGTTTTTAGCATTTTGAAATTATTGTCTAAAGACTATGCCCTATTGGTGATTATTGCCAACCTCATTGCCTGGCCGGCAGCCTGGTATTTTTCTCAACAATGGCTGGCCAATTTCACCTTCAAAATCGATTTAAACCTATGGATCTTTGTATTGGCTGGCATTGCCTCCTTATTCCTTTCCATAGTTACCATTTGTTTCCAGGGCCTTAAAACAGCCCTGGTCAATCCATCCACCTCTTTAAGAAGCGAATGATGAAAAAACTGATTATCATATTACTCCTTACCCCTCTCAGCGTATTGGGCAATGATATCTCGGTAAGTGATATTACCTGGAACAAAGCGACCAATGAAGTTACCTTCAATTTATCATGGAAAAACGGCTGGAAAAATGACAGAAACCACGATGCGGCCTGGGTATTCCTTAAAGTCAAATCCGCGGATTCTTACCAACATGTAAAACTCTCTAATAAGGGACATACCGTCAGAAGTCAGAATAACAGTCCCCAATCCCGTGCGGTGGTTCCTTCAGATCATGTGGGTAGTTTTATAGAACCAACAAGCCAATATCGGGGAAATATACACCTGAATGTTACATTAAAACTTGATATGGGTTCGCTCGGAGGTATAAATGCCAATGCATCCATAGAAGTTTTCGCACTCGAGATGGTTTATATTCCTGAAGGAGGTTTTACCCTCGGTGATCCTGACCCTTTAGCACTTACTTTCGCCTCATTCTATAAATCGGATGACCAGGGAAACCCGAATGGATTATTTAAAATCGACTCAGAGGATCAGGTGATTGAAGTCGGTCCTACGGCAGGTAATTTGTATCATAAATCCGGACGACAGCCACAATATACTGGAGATAGAACGGGTACAGTCCCAAGTACTTTTCCAAAAGGGGTTCAGCCCTATTACATGATGAAGTATGAGACCTCCCAAGGCTTTTATACCAGCTTTTTAAACAGTTTACCATCAGATTTGGCCAAATCATTAAGTCCACATAAAACTGAAAAATACTATGAAGGCCGTGGCAGCATTCAATTGGTCTCAGGCACATATAAAACGGAAAACCCAGATAGACCATGTAACTATATCACCTGGGATGATGGTGCAGCTTTGGCAGACTGGGCAGGTTTAAGACCAATGACCGAATTGGAGTTTACCAAAGCAGCAAGAGGTACTGAAACGCCCTTAGCACATGAATTCCCTTGGGGAACAGACAACACCACTGGTTTAGCTCGTTTTGTAGACTTAGATGACAACCTGAAACTGAGAGATGGAAAAAAAGAAGGCGGTTTGACCAATGATACGCGCCATGTATATGGGGCTTCATACTACTGGGTAATGGATTTAGCAGGAAGCCTTTGGGAGAAATGTGTGACAATTGGCCATCCTATAGGCAGAAACTTCAAGGGAACTCACGGTGATGGTATAATCAGCGACAACGGAAGGGCCACAAACGAAGATTGGCCCAAAGGCATTGCCGAAGAGGGAGGCTATGGTTATAGAGGAGGTGGCTATTATCAGCACGACATGAAGTTCGGAGACTTTAATCCACACAGCCCTATCGCCTATCGGCCCTATGGCAGTTGGGCTGGTGGAAAAAGGTCTATCGCCTACAGTCAGCGTTATGTGAGAACCGCACCTGAGAATTAATATTTCGTCTCTACCAAACGTCCTTCCATTCAGGATGGCGTAGTAAAGTAGCTTTGGCAAATGGGCAAAGAGGAAGCATCTTGATGTCTTTTTGCCTTACAAATTCGACCGCATAAGCAACGAGTTGAACCCCTGCTCCTTTACCCCGCAGGGCTTCGCTTACCTCAGTGTGGTCAATGATAATTCTTTCGGGCCCAGCAATAGAATAAGTCATTTCAGCCATGACTTGACCATTATCCTCGATATAAAAACTCCCTTTGGTTTCGCTTGCTTTCTCCAGTATATTGTATTCCATATGATATCAAACACACATTCCTTCTCAAAGTTTCTTAGACGCCCAGCTTTGTTACTGATAAGTGCTGCAGGTCTTTTGCTGCCTACTTTGACTTATGGGCAAACGCTCGTCTATGATGCTTATATCCGTGGAGATAAGGTGGGTGAAATGAAAGTCATCAGAGAGATAAATGATGAGGCCACGAAAATTACTGTCGACACCCACATAGAAGCACACATGATCGTAAGGATCACGGTTGATTTTAAAAGCAGTTCAACCTATATGAATAATAAACTGCTTATCGGAGAAGCTGAGTCCCGAACTAACGGACATCTCAAGTCTTCAGTACATACCACGCTGAAGGACCAACACTACGAATTGAATAAGGATGGTAAAATCTCCAAGCTCGATGGGAATGATTTGGTTGGGGCGGATTATTATTACTTCGAAGTGCCGGATGATGGTACTAAGTCCTATGCCCTAGCTACAGGTGGCATGCTAGAAATGGTGCGCAAGGACCAGAACAGCTTCTACTTTGAACATGATAAAAAGAAAGAGTTGCACACTTTCGAGAATGGTGTGCTAAAAGAATTGGAGATTAGTCATCGACTTTATACCATCACTTTCAAGCTGAGAAATTAATATACAAGTGACCAATAGTATTAAACACTTAATTCAAAGCCAGTTAGTGCAAGTCACAACCAAGCCCTGCATTTTTCCGTGATTTGGGGGCAATATTTTTTAGGTTGATGTTTGCAAATCAAAAGAAGCATACTACTTTTGCATCACCTTAAACGAAAGGCACACAAAAAGACGTTTTGGAGCGGTAGTTCAGCTGGTTAGAATGCCTGCCTGTCACGCAGGAGGTCGCGGGTTCGAGTCCCGTCCGTTCCGCACTCATTACCAAAGAGTTACAAATTTATTTTTGTAACTCTTTTTTTATTTATAAACTATTTATAAACAACCCCTTCTCTCTTCAAATGCTATAGCAAGCTTTTTCGGCAACGTTTTGAAAGCACATCTAAATTCGCAATCTTAAGTGAATGAACGTCATTTGCTTAGATGAACCCGCCTTTTATGAATTGATCGAACAAGTCGTAGAGCGTCTTAGTGATAAGCAAAATACCCCAAAAGATAAATGGATCGATGGTGAAGAAGCGATGCGGATGCTTCGCATAACTTCTTCCTCTACCCTTCAGAAGTATCGCGATGAAGGCAAGATCAGGTTTTCACAACCCAATAAGAGATTCATTCTTTATGACCGAGAGTCAATTAACGAATTCTTAGACAACAATGCCAAAGACACTTTTTAGAAATGGAGGAGCTCAAAGTATCAGAAGAATATAAAAAAGCATACAACCATGCTGACATGATTTGCACACATATGCCTCATTTACTAAAAGGCATGACCTTACCAGAAAATGAGCCAAGCGAATACACACGCGGGTTTCAAGATAGAGTTGCGCAATTTGAAAAAGAAAAGGATGCAATTAAGTTCTTCTCAGTAGATAGACTTAAGGACAGATATTCAAAAGACCATGATGTCCAAGAGAAAGATCAAAAAAGAGATATAGAAAAAGACTAGCCACCTAAAACCAAAAATACGTGTCACTATTCAAACAATCATCCACCCAAGAAAGTGATCACCACAACGACATTGAAGCTATTCTTGATAAAGAACTCTACACTGTTCCGGGGACTCAAACAAAGATCACTTGGGCAGATGCAATAGAAGCAACTTTAGTCCTAGGCAGCACGGGTAGTGGAAAAACTAGCGGCCCAGCTCAGTATGCAGGAAAAGCCATGCTATCAAAAGGCTGGGGTATGTGCATTCTGTGCGCCAAACCTGAAGAAAAAGACCGCTGGGTTCGCTATGCCGAACAAACAGGCCGAAGTAAAGACCTTGTGATCTTTAACAAGGACAGCGATTTAAATTTCAATTTCTTGCAATATGAGCTAGATCGTACAGGTGATGGTGCAGGTGAAATGATCAATATGGTTAATATATTGATGAACCTCAATGAGCAAAACCGTATTCATCAATCTGGTGGTGATGGTAAAGAAGAGAAATTTTGGGATAACTCCCTGCGCCGCCTTATCAGTCGGTCTATTATACTTCTAATTCTGGCAGGAAAAGAAGTGAGCATTCACAACATGCGCAAACTTGTCTCTGGGTGCTTCAGGTCTGATGACTTTAAGATCTATAACGAGATCATTAATCTAATAAGCAATGACGAAGTTGATCCAAAGCTTCGAAAGCAAGCTGTTCATGACCTGGAGACCTGGATACAGGCAAGTTTTTTTCTCGATGTCTATCATAAAGTCAACCTCAAAGATTTTGAATCCCCTACTAAGACGGAAGAAGCACGCTTCGTTCTTGACTATTGGAGCAAAGAATTTCCAAATATCTCTGAAAGGACTCAAAGTATAATTATTGAAAGCTATAATGGAGTTATCGAGCCTTGGTTTGGTTCTGGCATTCTTCAAGAGAAATTTTCAGGTGGGTTAAGTGATGAGTTGTGGCCAGAAAACATTATCAAGAGGAACTGCATAGTGATAATTGACTTTCCCCTCAAAGAATATGGCCTTGCTGGTATTTATGCCGCTTCAATCTACAAAACTGCTTTTCAGGCAGCAATGGAGCGCAGAGATATCAAGAGAGAGACAGATCCAAAACCTGTAGCCCTGGTAATAGACGAATATCAAAGTTTCGTTAGTCCCTTAACAGACAGTTTATTCCAAGTCACAGCTAGAAGTTCATGGGTGGCCTGTCTGTATATCACGCAGAATATCAACAACATTCATTTTGTCATGGGAAGCACCAACCCTTTGCCAAAAGCAAAGAGCTTGTTGGGCAATTTGAACTTAAAATACTTTTGCTCTCAATCTGATTTTGACACCAACAAATGGGCTTCTGAAATGATTGGGCAGCATCTTGCAAATGTTGAGCGTGTCAGCATCGATTCAAAAAAACAGATTTCAAAATCAAAAAATCAGCAATTAATGGATCGAATTTCTCCCGATGAATTTACCAAGCTCAAAACAGGCAGAAAGGCAAACAAGTTTATTGTGGAATCAGTTGTCTTCAAAGCAGGTAAAACTTGGGGTGAGAATGAAGAAAACTATGCGATTGTGAAGTTTGATCAAAGATCAAAACATTAATCATAACAACCCCAGCTCCCTTTGTTTATGCTCAAGACGCATAATTGTGGAGTTACTAAATAGCTTCCCCCTTCGTGTTCTTATGTTGTGAGAATTAAAATAATGCGCAATCTCAACATATGAATCACACTCCTGTTTTGCTTTTATCATATGAGGCACCATTTCTTTAGCAAACTTATTTGAAGCCTCTACATTCTTTGATATTCCATACTTATGAAGGTTTTTTGCGCGGTCACTAAAAATTACTTTTAAAGCTTTTGAAAATTCCACTACGTTACTCTCTCTAAAAGCCGTGAATAAGTTTGAAATATCTTGTGACAGTTGCGGAAACTCATCCAGCAAATCTTCTTCTAAAAACTTCCCCTCTCCATCTTCATCGAGCATTTTCCTAATCCCTTCATCAAGCATGTAATACCAACCTGGTTTGGCAGTACCTTCACTTTGCCTATCGTATCTTTCAAATTCCTCACTAGGCATGGGCACCGCAGCACTAAGCCCCTTGTTAGAAATCGTTCCATCTCTTAAATGAAGCTGCTTGTACGCAGCCTCAATTGTTGACGATACTCCTTTATCTAACTGATTATCAGCAGTTTTACGTTCAAAACCTGAATTTTCCTTTTTCGAATTATCCATAATACAATGCTACTTAAAAGTAAAGCTTTTTTTCAGAATACTCTTATTGCATTAATAGAAATGCAGTCAGCTCATTGGAAAATCGATTGTTTTACATATATTGCATTGCTAGTAATGCAATACTTACTTAGTAATTACTTATTTTTCTACTAATGAATTTGAACATAAAACCATTGAATGATGAAAAGTATACTAAGCCTTTTAGCTAGTCTGTTTTCTGACAAAACAGACAACGTCACGGAACACCCGGCCTTTACACGTGAAGAAGAAAAAACTTGGATCAAAGAGGGTTTCAAACATGGTGTATCAGCCCTACCTTTAGACAACCTGATTACAACGATCAAAACAAAAGTTTCACAAAACCTGCATATCGCCATCGAAGGTATTCAGGCCGAAGCATTGCTTTTAGAAAAGTCTATTAAACAAAGATGGGCACGGATCGACTATTTGCTGACGAATAAGTCCGAAGTAAATAAGGAACAAGGGACCAAGATCAATCTGACAACCTCTCCTGAAAGAGCAGAAATCGAACAGAAGAAAAAGAAACTTAACAGGTCCATTCAAAAAGACGAAAGTGAGCTTGCAGATATCCGAGCCGATATACACGCCAACCAAATTGGTAAAAAGAAACTCAAGTTCTTTGACACTTTAAAGCCAACGATAGGAATAATTGGAGCAACAATTGTCATTGACACCCCCTTCTCTTGGGAAGGTATAGAAATGAGCTTAGGTGTTGTTCCCATTGTTGCCTTCTTGATGTCATTTGCCATGTCCGCCTTTATTGGCATTACTGGTCATATGGCTGGAGCTAGCTTGACCAATAGAAATTTCAAGATGGGTAGTCTTTGGGTCACTTTGGGCATTAGCTTGATTGCCACCATTATTGGTATGCGATTAAACATTGAAGGAAACTTGTTTTTGACGGGTGTTATCCTCTTGATTCTCTTTGTTATAAGCATTCTTATCTCAATGAGATATCATCGCGATAAAGAAGAAATGGACATTCGCAATGAAGAGAGGGAATTAGAAGATCGGCTTAACGAAGCTTATGATGAGCGTGATGCTCTGGACCGAAGACTAGATGAGCTTGCAAATCATGGTAAATCAGCTTCAGCCAGTTACGTTGATGAGTTGGTAAAAGAACAGCAGAAGGAGGTTGAAAAAGAAGAGAAGGAATTTTCTAAGAAAACGGCCCAGATTACAATTATCAGAAAAACCTTTACCGACAAGGAAAGTGAAGTTCTGGCAAAAGTCAGAGCTAGTTATGCTGAGGGTCAAAAGAAAGGTAAAGGCTTCGATGGAGGGATGAAAGCAGCCACCGTGACGCTACTCCTTGCGCTGACTTTCAATATAGGCGTTGCCCAAACTAAGGATATTGGAAGTTTAATCGACCTCTCGCTTTCGATGAGTACTGAAATTAAAGTTGACGCAGATGATGTTTATAAAGGTATTTTAGACATTCTCGATATTGACACCACCCAGCATTACTCAGGGGGGGCGAATGTTTATCTAACTTATATAGGCCACAAATCAATTCCTGAAATTTGGGCTATCCGTTTAGAAGAAGGCCAAAACTGGCTATTTGGGAAACGAAGTGCCCGTAGGAAAGAGGTCTTAGAGTTTCTTAAAGAACTTCGGGCCGCAATTGACAAAATACTATCGATTGAGCGCAAGCATCGCCAAACATTGATCTACCGTCCACTAATCCACTTACTGGAACAACTGGACCCCGATTCTGATAGATATATCCTGAGTGCATCAGATCAAATTGAGCAAAGCAATATTTTAGACCTAGCTCAAAGTAAATACCTAAAGAACCCTTCCCTTATAGATAAGGACTATGATGAACTCAGTGCTAGGTTACTGAGTGATCAAGACCTACCCGATATGAGCGGTATTCAAGTAAAACTCATCTATAATGTTGGCCCCGAAAAAGAAGAACTGTCATATAGGTGTAGCCGCTTTTGGGCACGCTTGATGCGTGCACATGGGGCAGAAACAAGCATAAAGGCCAGTTTTCGATACTAAACACTTGAGCTATGCAAACAACAGAATCAAACTATGACGATATTAAATTATCACGAAACAGGAAAATCGGTGACACCTCCATTATATATGGAATGGTCAATTCGCAGTTTTTCCGTTTGATCATTCTCAAAGAAGGGCCTAAAGCGTGGTATGAGCAATTACAATACTACAGACAGTTCATGACAGCATTGCTTGCGCTATGTCCGTCTGTATTCTTTCGAAGACTGTTCGGAGCAGAGACATGTGGGCTGTTGACGACTCTATGCGGATTAAATTTCTTATTAGTGTTTAACTCAGTACATATTCCTTTGATTTTCAAACCAATATTTATCTTCATTTCCCCGTTTTTACTCATTACCAGAAATGGAGAAGAGTTGTACGATTTAGTCTTCGTTGAGGTACATTCGCAAATATTAATTTATGTAGCCGCACTATTAACCACCTTGTCCCTCATACACACAACCATGATATATGCAGGTTTTGGAAATAAGAAAATGACCACCCGTGGAGAGAGTTGGATTAATACTTGGATATCCAAATACTGGAGTATAGACAACTTCGCAGTTCAGGGTGTCATTGAGCCTATTTTAACCATCATCATCGGTTTTGTCTTTTGGAAAATGGCTGGTGATCTATGGGCAGCAGTGTATTTGTGGATCAGCGCATCTTGCGTAGCGGTAATGCAACTTACCGATAAGTCTTCTCAGATGAAAGATCAGGCTATTCTGGACATCTGAATTTTGTTTTAAGGAATATAATCCTAGACAAAATGAGAAAAATCAGTCATACATGATACTAGCAAGGCCGATAATGGAAGAAAGGGCCATTGGCGCCCTTTCCTTGCTCTTGAATTTCTCCAAAATCAAAAGAAACACCCGATGTATAGAATTCACAATTCATATAACGGAGAAGCCGCTGTCATTTACTTTGATCAAGGGCTTTCCCAAGAGAGACAAGAAGAAGATCACTACTACATAGACCAAGAAATTATTGCGCAGTGGAAAGGTGACACTGCGAAGCGCTTAGGTATCTACGGGCATGAGGTAACAAAAGAGAACTTTACTAAGCTAGTTAACAAACTTCATCCCGAAACAGATGCAGATTTATGTGTCCGTAGAGTAGCGAATTCTAGAGCTGGCTTCGATAATGTTTTCTCAGCCCCCAAGAGTGTATCAATTCTAAGTGCCCTAATACAGGACCCCGTTTTGCTTGAGAGCCATCAAAAAGGTTATACAGCCGCTGCTAAGGCTATAGAGCGAACCATTCAGAGCCAAGCCAATACAGAATATGGACGGTTTTTCGATAAGACAGGTAATCATATTTATGCCGCCTTTGATCACTTCTTAAGTAGAGCAACAGAAGTGGAAGTTGATGGAAAAGTGATGCTTATAAGTGACCCTCAAATGCACTCTCATTTATATATGCCTAATATCACTTGGCATGAAGAAAACCAAAGATATCAAGCTTTGGAGGTACGTAACATATACCAAAGGGCAAATTATTTTGAGGCGGTGTACCATTCCGTATTTTCACATGCACTTTCACAAGCAGGGTATTCCATAGTCCGCACGCTTGATCGTTGGGAAATACGTGGAGCCGACTCCAGAGATTTGATCGAGAGGTTTTCGAACAGAACAGCCCACATAGAGAAGGTGGCAAAAGAACAAGGCATAACTGATGCCAAAACAAAGGCCGAACTTGGTGCTAAGACAAGAAAATCAAAAAATTCTGCCAAACTCAATGACAAAGAACTCTACCAACTCTGGAAAGACAGATTGACTCAGGCCGAATTTGAGGCCCTTCAACAAATCAAGGATAAAAAATTCGCGACAGACAAGCCCATATCTCCCAGGGATGCGATAGACTTATCGCTGCAGCATCATCTTCAGAGAAATTCAACCGTACCCGAACACAAGGTGTTAGCAACGGCTCTTTCTTACGGCTATGGCACACTGTTACCTCGAGATGTAGAGCAAGAACTAGCCAGTAGAGATAATATTCTCAGCACCGAAATTGAAACAATACGAATAATAACGACCAGAGAAATGGTTAGAATTGAGGACAAAGTATTGGATTTGACCACCAAAGGGAAAGGTCAATTCAAGTCTCTCAACGAGGGTTACATAACCAAGAAAGACTTTTTAAACAAACAGCAATTGAGTGCGATTGATTTGATCTTAAAAGATTCGCGTGATTTTGTTACCGTTTTGGAAGGCCGAGCTGGTGTCGGGAAAAGTACTCTGATGACTGAAGTTCGTACCGGAATACAAGAAGGAGGCTCATCTCTTTTGGCAGTCTCAACAACAGCCCGTACGAGCCGTGATGTACTGCGCAAAAAAGGCTTTGAAGCCGATACAATCAGTGCCCTTTTAACCAATCCAAAATTGCAGGAAAAACTTACCAATAGCACTTTATTCATTGAGGAAGGCGGACAAGTTGATTTGCAAAAAGGGCTTCAACTTCTCCAGCTTGCGAATAAACATGGAGGGCGCGTTATAGTCGGTGGGGACACACGACAACACGGTGCCATCGAGGCCGGAAACTTTCTAAAATCTTTGAAAAGTGCAGATGTAAAAACAGCCACTGTGACTGAGAACGTTAGACAGAAAACAGCCGACTATCGCAAGGCTGTAGACATGTTAGGACAATCTAAGACCTTAGAAGGTTATCAAGCACTTGATAAAATGGGAGCCATCCAAGAGATCCCGGATCATGAAAAACGCTTTGATGAAATAGCCAAAGAATACGTGAAATCTATCAAAGCAAAACGAAGTGCTTTGATTGTCTCCCCAACCCATTTTGAGATTGATTTGTTAACCAGGCGAGTGCGTGAGGAGCTAAAAAATGAAGGCCGTATTACGGGTAAGGAAAGAACTTTTAATACCCTCAAGAACCTGTCTTTGACCGATGCCCAGAAAAAAGACCTAGTAAATTATCAGGACAATCAAGTCCTACGATTTACCAAGAATTCGAAAGGTGGTTTTAAGGCAGGTTCTCACTATGAGGTACTACCCTTTAAAGAAAATAAAGATATCAAAATACGAGATTTAAAAACCGGAGATGTGCGCTCCTTGCCGAATGACCTATACGACAGATATGAAATTTACAGAAAGACTAAATCAGATTTAGCCAAAGGCGACTTGATAAAAGTGACCTGTAATTCAAAATCACATGAAGGCTCTAAAATCAACAATGGTAACAGATACAAGATTACTGGGTTCACCAAATCAGGTGATATCAAATTAGGTGCAAACAGAACCCTACCCAAAGACATTGGACACATAACCCCGGCTTATGTTGAGACATCCTACAGCAGTCAAGGGCGGGACGTTCAGGACACGATAGTGAGTATGTCGGAGCTAAGTTTTCAGGCTGCTGGGCAAGAACAGTTTTACGTGTCTGTGAGTCGTGGAACCCATACCATCAAGATTATGACTGATAGCAAAGAGGAACTAAAGAAAAGCATTGTCCGAAGTAGTGAAGAACCAACGGCACGACAAGTCGCGGATGATCATGGGCGCAGATTATTGCAGCAAAAACAGCGCGCATATCACAAATCCTTAAACGAGAAATTAAGAGAACATGGAAAAGCCAAACGACAGGAAAAATCCCCTAAACGGGACATTCCAGGCATCAAGCGTGAGCGTGACTAAAGAAGGTGAATTACCTAATGTATCTCCTACACAGTTCTATGCCGTGAGCCAAGAACAGGTAAGGCACTTTGACCTTATCCTACGTTCTGGCAAAGAATATACGCTCCCATATTCCCTACTTCCAGTTTCCGTTCTTGAAGGAGAAACTTTAAAGATCATAGCTTATGAACTGCATGTACACATTAAGGGGCGTAATCTTTTAAAAATTCGAGACTACTTAAAAAGCGAAACACTTCTGTGGTTGAAGGAAAGCCCATCAGGAAAAGATGATGGGGCAAGTAAAGTCTTTATCTCAGACATTGTTGCACGCGGCAAAGCAGTAGATGAGGGCGAAATAAACTAAAAACGTGAAGCATGAAAGGAGAAAATAATTGGAGTAAGCCAGACAAAGAAGATTATCTCGCACCCACCCCAATTCCAGAAAGTAAGAATCAAAGTCCAGATGCTAACCTCTCACATTCTGAACTTGAAAACAGGCTTGAATTCTACAGCAAGATTGGAGGCAAAATGGATCAGTATTTTGAAATTCAACAGATTAAACAGAAATACTTAAACCTCAGGAAAGATTTAGATATTAAACACGCCCAAATTGGCATTCACTACTCTCAAGGTGTAATGGCCGGATTACCACAAACCAACTTCGAGAGCATCCAACAAAGACATGAAGAATATGATCAGCAATTACGTAACATGGTTACCAAGGAAGCAAAAGATTACTACCATGACAAGAACAGTTTGAGCAGAGCATTCAAAGATAAACAGCTTGGTCCTGGTCAACTGAGAGAAACGTTTGAAAAGCTCAAGAATGAAGAAAAGGATATAGATCTTAATAAATAAGACGATAATGGTTGTACGGTTCTCCAACTGGTCGACAAATAATAAAGAACAGTGGACCTCACTTTTATCAAGCCCTAGTACAAAAAGTATTTTGATTTTGTATTTCTCCCGAATTGTGGAGGCTGTTATAGTCTCTTTACTCTGTGTGTTACCGGCTCACCTACCCTATTCGATAAAATCATAACCTGATAAAAAAAGCGTCCCATTAGTCAAAGGTCATTAGTAATAATCTCAGCTGAGGCTGTAGTCTCAGGATTGCATTGAAGGGATAGTCCATAGGTAGTCTTCATGCCACTATCACTCAGTCCCAATTGCTTAGTAATGCACTTAAATCCTTAAAAACTCACGTTTTATTAAGGTCATCCCAACCAAAGGTTAGTTAAGCCTTAAGATTGCTTCAAATACCTGTAAAATTTATCTAAAACTAGTTTACATAATTTACCCTGATTTCATTTTTTCCTGTCAGAATAATCATGTCCGTAGCAATGCGGCTTGGTTAATAAGGGGATAAACCAGTGTCAGAAGACCATAAAGAAGATGCCGTAAATAAGGTGCATGAACAGGCTGAGAAGCTTGAGAAAGATGCTGTCAATTACACCAAACAAGGCGCGGATGTTGGCCTGATAACGCGCAACAGCGCTAATCCTGAAAATATCTACAGTGACAGTGCTGAAAATGAAGAAGATGCCAAAACCAAAAAGATATTGGACCTAATTGATCGCGCGCGTCAGCTTGATGATGAGCTTGGCGATCTTCTTGAACAAATTAACGAAAAATATGACGAATTATGGGCCAAAGAAAAAGAGCGCCAGGACATCCTTGATCGCAACAATAAACTAAAAGATGCGATGGCAAATGGTGACATTGCCGAGTTAAGGATTTTATTAGGCCTAGATGATGATTCAACACCAGAAGACGTCATGGAAAAGGCCAAGAGCGCTGTGGGTGCAAACGAGGCTGCTGTAGACACATTGGATGTAGAAATTGCCAAGCTTAAAAGTGACATCAAAACGTTAGAAGGCGGATATAACCAAAAGGCTCAAGAGCTTGGATACGGAGAAATCGCAGGCCAACACTTAGAAGATCTTAAAGATATCAAGAGAAGAGCCTTCGAGCTTGAAGGTGTTAATATCAATAAGTTGCTAAGCGAACTAGAGGGTGATGCTGAACAATCTGATTTTTACAAAGATGCAAAAGAATTCATTATCGATGACGGTGAGATAAGCATAACCGATCCCTTTAATGTGGCATCTACGAACACAACTCGTCCTAATCCGTTTGACTTAGAAAGTAATGGGCAAGAAACAAGCCCGTTTGACAACGAGCCTGTACAAGCACCAAATCCATTTGGATAGATTTAATTGTTGTTATTTTCTGGCGAGTTTATGCCCGCTAAAGAATTTTTAGGGCCAACCTTTTCCCAAAGTACCAAGTGATCACCATAATTATCAACAAAGTGATCTCCTATGATCTGGATAGCCCCACCTATCTGTTCCGGCGTGAATACGTAAGTTTTCCCGTGTGTATATACATCTTCATTCATATAGATACTTACCTTCACAGGGCCTGACGTAACATTATGCTTAACATCAAGATTCATCGGCTTATCTGTAAAGCGCGGGTCAGCGAAGGATTTGCCCAAAATATTGGCGTATTCTTCAACGCTCATTTTACCCCCGTTTCCACCACTCACATAAATAGAGAATTTGTTCTTTTTTGAGGCATCGCTAGCAGCATCAGCATCGCCGTTTGTAATTCTTGGTGCTTTAAGCTTGTCATTTTTGATGGTTTCAGCGGCTGTAGGGCCGGTATTTAAGGCTAGTGCATTGTTTTGTGCTTGAAGATCATTGTTGTTCGCAGCCATAACAAAAAGCAGGGTAAGTAAAGCCGCAATGCTCTTGCCCCTGGTTGATACGTTTTGAAATGTGTTTTTCAATGCATTCATAGCGAAATCCTTTAATTACCCTTACTTTAAAGCAGTTTTCGACCCTTTCTTCCAAGGTGTATCACTCTGTTTCAAAAAAAATTAGTCTCTAATTCGATTAAGAGTCTTCCTACTAAAGGGCATCTTGAAATTATTTATTCTTATTCTTCCTCTCTTTCAGTGATTTAGTTTCAAAAACTCCAATTGGCCGAAAATTAGATATAGTATGTCGCTTTGATTTTTTTAGAGAAATGAGAGTTGGTCAAAAGTGTTGACCACTAAAGAATACTCTTGATGCTTTCATTATTTCAAACTGCCCAATGAAGCCCATTCGAAAGTCTGAATTCACCAATCTCCTGCTAAGTTCGGTCGAATTAATTATTCAAATAGCTCAAACATTTGGGTTTGATGTGCTGATTGTACAAAGAGAATGAGCCTACAGTCTTCGACATTTATTAAAAATTGTTTATCTTCTCTTTAAAAAATACCACATTGTGAAAATACCACGAGAAGAATTACTGATTATCAAGAAGTCGGGTAAGTACAAATGTCCTAATTACGTTCCTCCTTTTGCTATGGAAGAATTACTTGCAGACTACAAATTAGAGGCTGATGAAGATACAGTAAAGCTGTTAGCAGAAATCAGTGAGAATTTTGCTATTTCGTTAATTCAACGTTTAAATGGAGAAGAACTAAGTACCTCTACTTTGCGAAAGATGGTTGATGCTGTGAACTTTGATTGATGCCATTACCCAGGCCAATTATAAAGGAAATAGGCGAACGAGCTCGAACCAATGTAAGGGTTGATTCTGAATTACTCTTACTTAGAAATTATGATGATTCGTACGGAGATTCGAAGAGCAATTTGGACTCTAAAATTCTGGTTACACTACAAGTCTTTTTGTCGTTTATAGAGCAAGGGACTCCAAGAGATTCTGATCGCTTAAGTCGTTCCTATGACTGGCTTATTCGCAATTCTATTTCATGCAAAACTATTGATCCGCCACTGATAAGGTTGATTTGTAGAGTTTCAATCGGGGATTTCGAGTCCAATTATGAGGATTTTAGATCAGATGTAGCCAGTGTGAAACAATTTGTTAATGATGAATTAAGTAACAATTTCAGATCTCATCAAATTCTTTTTCTCCTTGGAATGGAATGTTTGCTTTTTCTTAAAAATGAAAATCAGATTGATGAAATTGACGAATCACTTCTCAAGTTTTTAAGCCTTCAATCAACTCAATATTCTAAGCATAGTTTTGATGCAGCCGAAGTTTCCTACTTACTAATTATTACGTATCAATTAGGATTGATTGATAAAAAACTGATTGATTCTATACTAAAAGACATTCTTTCAGCTTTCGATAGAGGTAAAAAGTTGTGGTCAAACTGCCCCATTCAAACGGCATTTACCGTAATCAACCTTTCCTACTTGGATAACAATGACATACCGGATGCAATTTCAGAAGTTATGATATCTGCCACTGAAAATCTTGACAAGCTACTTAGAGATCAAACAATAATCGAACAGGGACTGAATTTCCCTAAAGAAATAACTCATAAGTTGGATAGAAGACTTTACGGGATGTCTTTGACCTCAAGGGCCTTAGTTAGGAGTGCGAAAGTTTTTGATAACTCGAATGAAAATAGTTATGCTTTGAAGTTTGCTCATGCTTATGTGCAACACGTAAGCAGTACCTATGATAGGTTGAGGCTCCGAATAACATGGCTTGTTCTTTTTGGTGCCGTAATTGGCACTTCAATTACTTTGATGATCTTGAAGCAGAGAGATCTCATTTCACAAATTATAAACCTTATTGCTGCTATTCTCACAATAGTATCAGTAGTGAGTACATATTTTAGATCAATATGGAAGAGCTTATTCCAAGACTTACGAAACTGGCTAAAAAACTGAATAGGGAAGATATCGTTCACTCCGTTTGTTTAGTAGGCTCTTATAGTTCGGAGGATTATGACAAACACTCGGATTGTGATCTGCTGATAGTTTTTGAAAAACAGTTTACCCCAATGCAAGCAAGAAGCATTGGGTCAATTATACATTCTAATCTTCCGAACTCAGAAAGATTTGTCTTTCATAATCCAGTATGTGAAAAATGCATTTATCCATCGGAAACATTCAAACTCCATATTATTCCACACGTTCTCAGTGATTTAAATAAGTGGATGAATTCGGGAGATTTCGTTATGTGCTCTTGGGCAAGAAATCATAAGGTGTTAGCAGGAAAAACACCCTTTAGCTCAGTCCCTCTACCCAAACTTAACTCCTCACTATTGGACAATTGGGATGGTATACCTGGGTTTTCAAATCAAATAAACCTAATCTTGATTACTAAGGACCCTACTATAGATAGTTTTGAATACTCTAGAAACCTTAGATTCTTTGGAAAAAGGTACGAAGAACTTCACAAGTGTTTTCCTTCTTTGTTCACAGAGGACATTGTTTTTAAGAAGGATTTAGATTTAATCGGTTTGTCTGAAGAATTTGAAAAGCTTGGAGAAAGGGTTAAGTTCTTATTATCCATTTCATAGCTTTAAATATCTATTTACCGTCTGCAAGCTGGGTTTTAGATATCTAAATAAACATTCAGTTACGTCATCCTTTTCAAGCCAGTTTGACCTTCATAGAATTAGAGTATTACAGTTTTCACGTACCACTTTGTTCCAGTCCTAAACCAGTCAGGGACACATTCTGATTTTCCATGCTGTTTCTTTTTCTTGACTTTCTGTCCGAGAATATCTAATAATCGGACAGCTATATTGCGAAAGAAAGTGTCATGCAAAATCATTCAATGTCACTGTACACCAAACAGGGTCAGCGCAAATATTTGAACCAGATAGAAAGGCTTAGGTTTTTGGAAGCAACTAAGGAACAACCAATTGCCGTTCAGCTCTTTTGTCAATTGCTTTATTATACTGGCGCACGCATTGCTGAAATTCATAATCTGACCTTACAACATATTGATAAAACTAACGGGACTGTCATTATTGAAAGTCTCAAGAAGCGCAAAAAGGGGATTTTTAGAGAAATCCCAATACCCGATTCCCTACTAGAGAAGATTCAACGCTATGCCGAGGAACTTCGGCTACAAATTAAAGAGTGTCTTTGGTGGTTTTCATTACGTACAGCTTCGCGAAAGATTAAGGCCGTTATGACATCGGCTAACATCAAAGGCATCCGTAGCTCTGCTAAAAGTTTACGTCATGGTTTTGCCGTTAATGCAGTTACCAACGCTCCTCTAACAATGGTGAAGAAATGGTTGGGCCATAGCAGACTGGAAACCACCGAGATTTATCTCAGCATTGTAGGCGCAGAAGAGCGTGCGATCATGAAACGTCTCTGGGTATCAGGCAATGAGGGGTAATGTGTCTTTAATGACCTTGCTCTGAACTAAGACTTCGAACTCTATCGATTCTCTTTATACCAGATGGTCATTCCAACTTAGAAAAAATCAAACCTCCAAAATTGTTCAATATC
>JGI12316J15310_10000015_pt14 | contig 96494 bp, 50 predicted proteins | sample MarCyaLeptolynsp_FD_15310 | JGI IMG/M metagenome (IMG submission 15310) | reverse complement strand
CCCTTGCTGGTAGTTGAGGATCGCTTGATAGTTTCCCGTTTCCTGTTCCCGCTTGAGCCACAGATCTAAGGTATTCCGACTGATGTGAAACATTCGGCTCACCGTTGTTTTGGACTCTCCTCGTTTGATGGCATCAATTGCTTTAGTGCGCAGGTCATAGCTGTAGGGAGCAGGCATATGCATTCCTTAGATTTCACTATATATGTCCTAACACAGATTCGTAGTGCTATACATAAGCAGAAATTTAGGCAATTGTAGGTTGGGTTGCAGCGCCAGCGGAAACCCAACGCAAAGTCCCCTGTTGTTAGGTTTCGCTCTGCTCTACCCAACCTACACCACTGTTTGCATCTTTCCTTAAGTAAGCGCCATTCGCCCCTACAGATTGTTGACATCTTATTCAATTCTTGTTCAACGGTTTTCATTTCATGTTTCCCCACTCCCCAATACTATTCAGTTGAGAAACGAGAATTAATTTCTCGGGTAGGGACACGGCATTGCCGTGTCCCTACAGGTCTATTTTTCGTCAAGTGATTGAATCCGCTATCTTTAACCGAACAGTATTGCCCCACTCCCTATTATCCATTTCCTGTTCCCTATTCCCCGTTCCTCCTCTTAATCCAATCGAACTCGAAAGTAATGCCGATACAGGTCGCAGCGGGGGATGGTGGCGTTGCCCTGCAGTTTCACCAGACCCATGCTATCCAGTTTAAAGGCTGACTCTGCATCCAGGAGGACGGGACTATTCTGTTGCAAGACGCGCTGCAGGGCCAGAGCCAGGGGTGGATACTGGCGCAGGTTCCACAGGTGTCGCTGCAGGTGATCGCTGTAAATGCCTGCTTCTGTGGGAGCGCTCTGCACCAGTTCTGCCAGGGTCAAATCCTGTCGTCGCAGATGATAAAGTGCTTTGCGGATCAGGTAGGGATGTCCGCCCACCAGACTCATCAAGGATTCCAGCCGGTGCGGCGAGGTTCCCAGGCCGTAGCGTTGAGCCAGGTCGGCCACCTGGGCAGGAGTGAATTCGGGCAGCTCAACGTTTTTGCCCACATTAAACGGCGATTGGTTAATGTTCAGGGGAACGTACACCTCGGTGGAATGCACCACCACCAGTCGCAGCTTTTCCCAGAGTTCGCTGCTGAGGTCGCCGTAGCGGGCGGCTTCGTACCAGGAGCGCAGCAGAGCAAAGAATTCGTCGGCAATCTCGCGGAAGGGGAAGACCCGATCCACTTCATCCAGGGCCAGCACCAGCGGTCGGTCGAGGGTTTCCAACAGGCATTCTTCAAAGTAGACGGCACATTTGTCTTTACTGCCGTAGCCCTGCCAGCAATCGTCGAGCTGCTGCAGGCGTTTCAGACGGCGGCCTACCTGCTGGCAAAACCAGTACAAGAATCGATCCAGGTCGGCAAACAGGGCATTTTCGGCTCGTTGGAAGCTGAGGGGAATGGCATGGTAGCCCTGCTCTCGAGCCTGGTGGAGGATGCGGGCCATTAGCGAGGTTTTGCCCATCTGTCGGGGGGCTTTGATGCGGATGAGCGCTCCCGGTTGCAGAATTTCGATGTAACAGTCGGTTTCGATCGGCGGACGTTCCACATAGAGGCTGGATTGGAGCGGCACAGAGCCGCCGGGTTCTCGCTGCAGTTCGGGTTCGGCCACGGGCAGAGGGGGACGATCGGGACTGTCGATTGCAGGGAAGGCGGTTTCCGGCAACGAGACTGGGTCGGGAGTTGTGCCTGTGGCTAGCAGTTGCAGAATTTCCTCGACAATAGCGTCGGTATCGGCAGGGGACTGCCAGTGTCGTTGCTGGATTGAGCTGAGATCGCCGCGCAGGTCGTAGTTGAGGGGCGAGTCCAGGGGAAAGTTGACGCGGATGGGCAGCAGGATCGGGCGCGGTGGGGAGCGATTCTCTCGCAGTTCCTTGGCTCGACGCACTTCCTCAGTGACCATTTCGCTGGTGGCGGCGTGTTTGGATAGCAGCAAGAGAAAATAGTCGCAGCGTTCTAGCTCGCAGTTAATCCGGTGGGGCCAGTTCTCTCCCAAACGAATGTTTTCCCCAGCCATAAAGACCTGATGGCCTGCTGCGGTCAGCGCTTGATAGACGCTCTGGGCCAGATCCAGATCGGGGGATTGACTGCGGTAACTGAGGAAAATGCGAGCGGCGAACTGGGAGCGATGTTTGATCGCAGGTCGCGCTGACTGGGGTGCACCGTGGAGTTGCAGGGCGCTCAAGCCCAGATTGAAGGCAGTTTCGATGGAACGTCCGTGGCCCAGGCCGTCGTAGAAACCGATAGCAAATTGGATGGCTGCGCGATCGCCAATGGCTCGATCCATGCCGATGGCGTAGGGGATATGCTGGACAATAGCGTTAGCCTGGACTTCGGAGTAGCAGGCGTTCAGCAGTACGCATTCGATGCAGTGGGCGAACGCTTGAAAGAGGGCTGACAAAGCCTCGGCAGTAACGGGGTGGGCCTGACCGCAGTCATCTTCTAGAACTAATCCCGGATCGCCTGCTCCATGACCGCTGAAATGGACGATTTGCGGTTCGTGTTCTAGCAGGGCGCGGCGCAGATCGTCCGGGCGCACGGCCCAAGCAGTCATGACTTGAAACTGGACGCGATCGCAGGATCGTTTTAAGCTTTCCTGAATCTGCCGCACTTCTTCCCCCAACCTCAGCCTGTCTGTATTTTTGGGATTGGCGGCCAGAATCAGGATGGTTTTGGGTGGGGGTGTATTGCGGGAGGGATCGCTAGCCATAGAGAGGAGAATTCACAGGAAAGGAGCTGGTTAGTTGTTCCTTAGTATACCTGTTAGGGGTCAAGGGGGCGGACTGACCCAGATCTTTTTAGGGTAAGAAGACAGGGACGCCTTCAATCCAGTGAATGCAAGGAACCAGGCACCGCATTTTGTCGATAATTTCAGGTAAGATTTCGTGGTTGCAAACGATGGCGTCAATGTCTGCACCCTTCCCCAAGCGGATGAGCCAGCGGCCAATCCAGTTGGTTTGAAAGGCTTCCAGTCGCTCATTTTCAGTGGGGGCGGCCTGGTTGCAGGCGAGCATCGTCCGGGCTTCATCGTCCATTTGATTGGGTGCGATATCTAATAAGGCCAGCAGTTCGCCACCGAAGACTAAGTCTTCGAACGACAACATGTTGTAGAAGCCGCCAGTGGCAATGAAGTAGCGGTTGTAGGGTTGGCTGCCGATCTGGGCGGCGATGGCTTTGACGTTGGCGAAACTGCCCAGGTAAATATCGACGATGCCTCCTGCAACCTGGAATTCGCTGGCGCGTTCGCTCAGCTCGAAAAAGGCGCGACCGAGGTTGGAACAGTGAAAATGTAATAGGGTGCCGTGCAATTGTTCCGTGCTGGCATGACGGGGAGAGTTGGTTAGTTTGCCACCCGGGATCGGTCGGCCAAAGAGTTCTCCGCCCAGAATTAGCTCTAGATTCAGGGCGACGCTGGCGCGTCGGGCCGCGTCTACGCTAATGCCCCGATCGCTGCCTTTAGGAGTCACGGTTGCGGCTGCGACGCCAGCTCCAAAAGCAGCCAGGATCGTGCTGGAACAGCGAATGGCATCGGCAATGACGATAGCAACTCGTTCTCCAGGATAATGCGGCTGGAGGAGCAGTCCGCCTTTGTAAGCGACGCTCTGGGGGGTTGACATGCCAATCGCTTTGAAGTCCTGTCCGACAGCGAGCACATCTGGATGCAGTTGGGCAGTCATGGGGTGACCTCCGAAAGCGTTACGGTTGTGGGTTGATGTGCAGGCTTTTGCATTTGGGGCAGGATGTCAAAAGCGATAATACGTTCGATTTCGTCAGCGATGCGAGTAAAGGTTTCAGCGGTTTGGGCCCCAATGTGGGGAGTGGTGACAGCGCGAGGGTGCATGACTAGCGGACTGATTCCCGGAGGTTCGCTAGCGTAGGTGTCCAGGCCAGCTCCCCAAAGATGGCCGGATTCGAGGGCGTTGTAGAGGGCGTCGCTGTTGACGACACCACCTCTGGCGACATTGATTACAATGGCTTGAGCAGGGAGCAGGTTGAGCTGATGGGTGCTGATGAGAGCCTGGGTACTGGGGGTGAGAGGACAACATAAAACTAGAATGTTGGCTCGTGGGAGGGCGGCTTCCAGGGAGATAAAGGTTGTACCGGTGGAGCGGGCAGTGGTTTGTTTTTCGGGCTTCTCTGGAGTAGGATCGATGGCTAGAATAGACATGTCGAAGCTGTTTGCGATCGCAGCAATGCGGCGGCCAATCCGACCAAATCCTACGATGGCAATGGTTTTGCCGGTAATTTCCTGGCCCATGGCCTCATACTTGCGCCATTCTCCTCGGTGCATGGATTGCTGCAGTTGGGGGATCTGGCGCGAGACTGAGAGCATCAGGCCAAAGGCCAGTTCCGCGACTGCTGGCGCTGATAGCGGCGTCACGTAAATTGAGATGCTGCGCTGTTGGGCGGCATTGACATCAATATTATCTGTGCCGGAGCCAGCACGAATAATCCAGCGTAGCTGAGGACAGGAGGCAATCAACGATTGGGGGACGCGATGAGGACTACGGACGATAATGAGATCGATTGTTGTTAATCGCTCTGCAGGGCAGGTTTGAGATTTATCTTCTACGATCGTCACTGTATGAGCAGAAGATAAACGGTGCAGAGCCTGGTCGTCGATTTTGCCCAGCAAGAGGATGTTGAGTTTTTTGTCTTTCATAAGCAGGATGCGATCGCAGTTTTAACAGTTAAGGTCAGGGAACAATAGTTTATCAAGCGTTGCAAGATGTTTATTTACCTGCATTCAAGTGGCATCTAAACCTTCAGGCAATCTGTTGGAACGATGGCGATGATGGAAGAACATCCATTTCCTCAACCCGTAAATCGTTATCAGAAAAATAGGTGCGGGCATCGCGATCCACAACATCATTAAAGCCAACCACCTCAAAAAGCTGCGGCACTGGCGTACACAGACTTTCTGCTTCCAGGCTACGACCCGATTGCAGAATCATCTGGCTCACTTGCTTCATCGCATGATGGGCTGCACGCAGAAGATGGTTCGCGTGGATCGTAATATTGACTCCTCGTTTAAATAAATCTTCGGCTGTTACCTGATTATAGGTCGTAGGAACGCAGATGATGGGTTTGCGAAATCCCAGATTGGCACTCAGGACTTCGTATCCTTCTAGAAAAGCATAGATTTCATCAGTGTTATTCTGTTTGGAATGAATCATAATCCCATCTGCACCTGCCAGCAAATAGGTCCGTGCTCTGGCCAGCGCATCTTCAATTCCTCGATTGGCAATGAGACTTTCCAACCGGGCAAAAATCATAAAGCTATCTGACAGCAACATTTCTCGGGCACGACGGATTTTTTGAGCAAATACGTCCGGATCTTCCAAATAATGAGTTGCCGTTTTTGCCAGACTATTGCGTTTCGGATACTTTTTGTCCTCAATGATAATGGCAGAAACACCAAGAGATTCTAAGCGACTGCAAAAGTATTCAAAATTAGCCGCTTCTCCTCCAGTATCTCCATCCACAATCAAGGGTTTATTGGTGACATTTACAATTTCCTGGATGGTGTCCAACCGTTTTTCAATACTGCTGAGTTCTGAGTCAGGGATGCCCTGAGATGCAGAAGCAGTAAGGCTGGAAATCCAAAGTCCATCGAATTCAAGCTTGTGTCCATTTGTATGGACACAAGCTGCAGTGCTGGCAACAATTGCTGATAAACCATTGTGCGCTTCAAGAATTCTGATACCGCGGGAGGGTGGCGTCAGAATTGCCTTTAATTGTCTGCATCGATCGCCAGGGAGAATCCGATATTTCAATGTCATTGTCAATAGCCCTCACTATTTTGTTGAACGGTTGAACAGTTTGTTGAACGGTTAAGAGGATGTTTGAAAAAATCTAAGACTGGTAATACAACGCTCTCAATCCCCCTAAATCCCCTTTAAAAAGGAGGACTCTTGACCGTAGTTCCTCCCCTTTAAAAAGGGAGTCTAAGGGGGGCTCCAATACTTTTCAAACATCCTCTAAGACGGTTTAAAAGTTTGCAGGTTGGAACATAATTGGACGGTTTGAGAATTTAGATGTCAGGTTTGCAAAATGGGTAGAATTGAACAGCAATCTTTTTTTATGGACTCAGCGGTTATGGATTCAATGGATTCAGCGGTTTTAAAGGGCTAAACCAATCCAACGCCAATAGCCGTAGTAAAACAAGATAATCAGCCCCAAATGCAAGGGCAACAACACTGAGCTGAGTCGTAGCAGGTCGGATGGCCGATAGGTTGGACCTTCTAGAGTTTGGAACAGTAACAAGGCTTTGGAACTGACAGGGAAAGTCAGGCTGTAGTCGATTCCCAGGGTACTAATAAATAAGACAGCAACTGGGTTAAGCTGCAAGCTGCTGGCCAGGTATAGCATGGCTGGAACTAAAGTTGCTGCTCTAGCTGTGTGGGAAGTGATGTACAGATGAGAGGTGAGAGACACGAGCGTCAATAAGATCAACGGCAATAAGTGTGACTCAGAATGGGTTGTACCCACGATGGTGACTAGACGATCGATAATCCATTGGGCTGCCCCCGAATCGATCAATGCTCTTGCGAGCACCAGAGCCGCACCGACAAAAACAATCAGATGCCACGATACTGCTGCAATGCCTTCTTTCCAACTGAGGACGCCGAATCTGGGTAGCGTTAATAATAATGCACCGATCAGAGTAATAGTCGCCATTTCAATTCCATGCCAGGGTTCTGTCAGGCCCAGAGTCACGACGATGATGATGACCACCAAGTTCATCCATTCTGCTTGGGAAAGTGGGGTGGGGTCAGCAGGCTCAATGTGCAATTTGCAGTTCAGGTGGTGTTTATCCAGGAACAGGAGGGTGATCGCCCAACAACAGAGATAGCTGGTCACCAGGCCAAAGGGTAAGCCGTAGAACGCCCACTGAGCAAAGGAAAATTGTTGCCCAGTCGTTTGCTTGAGAAAATCATTCGCAATCAGATGGGAACCGACGCTGACGAGAGCGGCAGTGGCTGAGATTAAAATGATGCTGGGGATCAGCAGAGAAAGTGCTCGGATAATACGCTGATTTTTGGTGATTGTGGTGAGGTGTTGAAAGAGAGGTAAGGTTAGGGCGGCACGACCAGAGTTGGTGGGGACTAAGAATGACAGGGGGATTAGAACGCTGGTCAGCAACCAGAAGAGGTCGCGGACGGTTCGCACTCGCGCCAGAATCAATCGCGTTAGTCGTACCACCAGACCCGTTTTTTGCACTGCACATCCCAGGATAAATGCCCCAATCAACAGCCACACTGCATCAGAGGCCAGAGCACCAAACAGTTGCGCCTGAGAGCTACCTCCGGCCAGAGTCAGTAACATGACGACACCCAGAGCAACATAATCAGCATTGATCTGGGTGGTGGCCCACAGGATAGCAGACGTCATCAAGGCAAATAAGGCCAGACGAGCTTCATAGGTTAGAGAGGCAGGAACCATGACAATCGTACCTGCGATCGCAATTAATCCCAGAGGCAACCCGAAGCTCGATAAGGATTGCCAACATCCTGGTTTAGAAGGATGCAGCTGCGATCGCGCCTGCCACAACTGTGGCTCGCAGGAGGCAGTTGTCTTATCCGTCGAAATGTCTTTCAGATCCAATAGTCTTCGCACCCTGCTAATTTTCGTTGCAGTCACCTCCCGAAATCCTGCTTCGAATTAGGATTGGGAAACAAACAACTCTGGAAATTTCCCAGCTAAAGCCGGACGGTACACTCAGTCCCGCCCAAAGTTTCCGAATAGGATTGGGAAGCAAAAAACCCTGGAAATTTCCCGGCCAAAGCCGGACGGTACACTCAGTCCCGCCCAAAGTTTCCGATTTTAACTTGTTCTCGTTAGTTTAGAGACGCATTAGGGAACACCTGCATCAGAGACGCATTAGGGAACATTTGCATCTCAGTCGCAAACCCCTTTACTCCTGCTCTTATCAACAGAAGCTTGGTTCACCTTGTCTGCATGTAGATGTTTTAATCCAAATTTACGCTTGGATTAACTTTGACTTAACCTTCAGCGACATTATATCTAAACATGGCCGCAAAAGCTTTACATTTCTATGTAAATTTTAGTAAAGTTCCTGCTGAGAAACAACTGTCCAAGACAAAAATTGTTTGTGTCGTTTTACTCTAAAACCCCTTTCTCATGAGGATTGAGGACAGCCTCAACCGATCGACAATGAAGACAGTTCTCAATGATGCCCGCAGTTCGCGGTTATATTTTGTTATGAAACACTCATTATTCCTGGCGAACGGCAGCGGCAATGTTCATACGACCCAGACGCAGGGCTGGATACACCCCCGCCAGTAACGCTGCAACAACAGCGACCAGCAGCGCTTGCCAGAAGTAGCGGGCCTCCAGTGCCATTTGTAGTGTCCAGCCAAAGGAGCGGACGTTGATGACGTAGATCAGGATCCAGGCAAGGGCATAGCCCAGAGGTAGGGCAAAGACTCCAGCAAGGCTGCCCATGAGTCCAGTTTCCAGCAGAGTGAGACTGCCCAGTTGGCGGGGCGTCATGCCAGTAGCGCGCAGGATGCCGAGTTCGCGGGTGCGTTCGAGTTGCAGGCTCATCAGGGTGCTGAGAACGCCGATGAAGGCAACGACGACGGCGAGCAGTCGCAGGGCACTAGTAATGGCGAAGGTGCGGTCGAAGATTTCTATCGATCCTTGACGCAGGCTGCGGTTGGACTGCACGGAGAGATCTTGTCGTCCGGCAAATTCATGACGGATGGCGGTAACGGTGGCTTCGACATCGGTGTCTGAGCTGACGAAAAGGCCAATCGAGGCAATGCTAGTATCATGCCAGAGGGCGTTATAGAGGTCGTCGTCGAGAATGATGCTGCCCCGATCGGAAGAGTAGTCGTAGAAAACGGCGAGCACGGGGAATGTGCGATTGCCAACAGGGGTTTCCAGGGTAATGGTTTTGGGAAAGTCCGATCCGGTTTCCCGCCGGAATAGGGCTTCTGAAATAATCGCTCCCTGGCCTGCATCCAGGGCCTCCCAGGGATCGGTCAGGTCTTCTCGAATCCAGGCGTAGGGGCGTTTTCCTTGGGAAACATCGCCGTCTGCGGCAATCAATTTGGCTTGATGGTCGAAGTCGACAACGCGGACTTCTGTGTCATTGTAGGTGACGGCTTGAGCAATATCGGGCCAGGTTTTGAGGGCGTCTGCGATCGCAGGGTCGAGTTTGCCAATCACGCGATTAGCAGTGGTCTGGGGAGGCGAAACGTAGATGTCTGCCTGGAGGGTCTGGTCGAGCCAATCGATGACAGTGCCCCGAAAAGATCCCACCATAATCGAGACGCCCACAATGACGGAGACGGAAATCATCAAGGCTGCGATCGCAACCGAAGACCGACTCAGTGCCCGCAAAATATCTCGGGGGGCTAGACGACCGATCGCTCCCAGCAATCGATGACCCAGCGGTGCTAGTCCCTGCATCGTCGCTACAGTCAGTGGCGGTGTCAGCAACGCTGCCCCCAACAGCACCGCAAACAAGCCACCAAATGCAGCCACCAATCCGCCTGTCTGCCAGCGCAGCAAACCGATCCCCACCGCTGTCAATCCCACCCAGGTAACGATCAGCCAGGGCAGGAGTCTCTGTACCTTACTTTCCAGCATTGAACGTTGCAGCGTTGTTGCTGGTGTTGTGTTCATTGCCTCCAGAGCAGGCAAAACTGAAGACAGCAGTGCTGCTGCGATCCCTACGATCGTTCCCTTTACCAGGGTACTCTGGGCCAGCGTCACCTGCTGCACGCTGACGACAAAGTAAAAGTCATTGATTGTTTGAGCAATCAAACCGACAATGCTGCGACCGAGGATAATCCCCAAAGCCACGCCCAGCAGAGATCCCACCAGACTGAAAAGGGCCGCTTCTCCCATAATTAAGGTAAAGAGCTGGCCCTGGGTGACGCCGAGGCACCGCAAAATGCCAAAAATGGGACGTCGTTGAATGACACTGAAGGTGACGGTGTTATAAATTAAGAACATTCCCACCACCAGCGCCAGCAAACTCAGAGCGCTCAGGTTTAGCTCAAACGCTGCGGTCATTTGTTGGATCGCATTTTTCTGCGACTCTGCCGTTTCCAGTTTGACTCCGGACGGCAGGATAGCCTCAATTGCGCCCAGGGCTTCAGGATCGGTGGCGATCAGATCGATATAGCTGAGCGTATTAAGCTGTCCTAATATTTCCTGAGCAGTGGCAATATCAGTAAAGATCAAATTGCTCAGGGCACGACGATTGAGCGTATTGTCAGGGGCGAGAGTACCAACTAGCTGCAGGGTACGATGCTGGCCAGAGACATCAAGCTGGAGCAGATCGCCCAGAGCCAGATGATAGCGGTCAGCGACATCTTGAGACAGGACGACAGCCTTGGTATTAGTGAGGAGCTGGAGCCATCCCATGTCCTGGTTTGCTTGCTCTCCCGGCTTTGTGCCTGCTGTATTGTTGAAGCTGCCATTGAAATAGCTGCGGAACGGTGCTTCAGCAAACAGATCTACACCCACCAGACGCATCGGTTGTCGATCCAGTTCTTCTGCCAGGACGTATCCCTCTACGATCGGCGCTGCTGGAATCCGGTTGGCCTGCTGCCGCAGTTGGGTATACACTGCCGTGTCCACGCCTGCGGGAGATATAGCGACAATACGATGGCTGGCTCGGCCTGCGATCGCATCGGTAGACAGGGCAAACGCCCGTTGTGCCGAGCCATTCGCCAGGTCAATCGAGACCATCATTGCCACGCCCAGGGCAATACCCAGAACGCAGAGAAAATATTGCAGCGGACGCTGCCGCAGTCGTTGCCAGGCCAGATACCAGAGCGGACGGTTAGAGACTAGAGCCATTTTGGATTTTGGATTTTGGATTTTGGATTATTTGCTGTTAGGGATTCATTTCTTTTGCTTGGGATTGTGACTGGGGGGATGCCACCCGCCACGCATCCAGAGGCGACGGGCACGTTGAATCGTGCCATCATCATAAATGTTTGCACGCTGTCGGATGCGTTGTCCCATGGCAAGGCTGATGGTCATGACTCAGCAATGATGCGAGCATTCAGGAGGGTGAAGATGCGATCGGGTTCAGTTATCCCAGCCAGCTCGGCGGTTTCTTCTGGGGTGAGTCGGTTCGCTTTTTGGCGTTCGATGAGCGTTTCGAGGCGGTCTTGGAGTTCATGGGTAAACTTGAAAAGATTCAGTCCTCGAACCTTCTGAATCTGAATACCATCTTCGATCCAGGAGGAAGGTTGTACCATTGTTTGAGCGATCGTCATTTTCAGTTTGAGGGTTAAGCAACGGCTTCTGCAGGGTGGTTGGGGATGGGAACCAGATGACCATCCTGGACTCGCAGGATGCGGTCGGCGCGGCGGGCAATGTCTGGATTGTGGGTGGCCATGATTAGCGTTTTGTTGGCTTCCTGGGTGAGGGAGAGGAGCAGGTGCAAGACTCGCTGACCCGTCTCTTCGTCCAGGTTGCCCGTGGGTTCGTCGGCGAGCACGAGCGGCGGATTATGCACCAGGGCGCGCGCGATCGCAACCCGCTGTTGCTGGCCGCCAGACAGTCGATCGGGAAAGCTATCGCCCCGATCCGCTAAACCCACCTGATCGAGTAGCTTCAGCGCCTTTTGCTGAGCCATCTCAGGTGCAACACCCGCCAGCTCCTGAGGCAGTGCCACATTTTCCAGCGCCGTCAGCGTCGGGATCAGGTTGAAAAATTGGAACACAAAGCCCATGCGATCGCGACGAAACAGCGTCCGCGACCGTTCATCCAGCGCCGTAATCGCCTGGCCATCAACCCGCACCGTTCCCATCGTCGGTCGATCGATACCGCTAATCAAATTCAGCAACGTACTCTTACCGCTACCGCTATGCCCCAACAGCACCACAAACTCCCCTGCCGCAATCGTCAGACTCGCCCGATCCAGCACCAGACGCTCCGTTTCCCCCTCCTGAAACATTTTCTGTACCTGCTCCAACTCAACGCAAGCCCCAGCTCGCCCCGCCCCCGAAACATCAGACTCCAGCGGAACCCCAGGATCGCGCCGGAACACCCTCGACCACCACTGCTGAAATGCCATCATTTAGTCTCTGATAATTGACTCGATCTAAGAAATCAGGAAAACAGAGAGCATTATACTACGCCGTTTCCCTTGAAGCTGTACTGCGAACTTCAGCCTTTTCAGACCCACCGTCGAGGGTAGAGATCGACCAACCCGGTAGCCAGGTAGGATGGGCAAAGCAGAGCGTGCCCATCACAAAGTCGAGATGGGCACGGGCATTTGCCCTTTGCCCATCCTACTCCGCTACATCTTATTTAATTTTTGTGCCAAAGGCTCCAGGTTCCCATTTATCTCTCGGATTGGCCAATGCCGATCGATTGTTAAATTCAGTAATTGTTAAATTCAGTAATTGTTAAATTCAGTAATTGTTAAATTCAGTAATTGTTAAGTTCAGTAAAAATAGCGTTGCCCCTGCGTAAAACCCTGTCCCTGCATCCGAGATCTTAATGAGCGCTCGCCCTCAATGCTTGCCCTTAATGCTCAGCCCACCCTTGCTTCAGGGACCTACCCATGACAAACGTACACCAATCCCCCCTCAACCCCAGCCCCAACCGCCGCCACTCCCCAAGCTACCCAACCCAGCCCGCGCTGGCCATATCCCTCTACGCCAGACACCGCACCCGCAAACACCACCCGCTCCGCCCCGCCCCCCCACTCAGAAGCACAGCCAGAACACAGAACCAGAACCATCACTCCCCGAAAGCAAACTGCCCGATTGCCCCCACCTCCGAAACCCTCAACTCCAGAGATCCCAGCAATCAGACGTCAGCCCCTCCACCTCCTCCCCCTTCCGCCCTCCCGCCTCCGCCCTCCCGCCTCCACTCCCTTCTCCACCCTCTGCCCCCTCCCGCCTCCGCCCTCCCGCCTCCGCCCTCCCGCCTCCACTCCCGCTCCCTTCTGCCCTCTGCCCTCTGCCTCCTGCCTTCCCTCACCCTCCTATTCCTCAACGCCTCCCCAGCAATCGCCCAGATCCGCCCCGACGGTACCCTCGGCTCCGAACGCTCCCGCGTCACCCCCCTCGACGCCCTCACCGACCGCATCGACGGCGGTGCCCAGCGCGGTGCCAGCCTCTTCCACAGCTTCCAGGACTTCAATATCGACGCCGGACGCGCCGCCTACTTCGCCAATCCTGCCGCTGTGCAGAACATCTTCAGCCGCGTCACCGGCAACAATCCCTCCCACCTCTTCGGAACTCTCGGCGTCCTCGGCAATGCCAGCCTCTTCTTCCTCAACCCCAACGGCATCCTCTTCGGCCCCGATGCGCGGCTCGACATTCGCGGTTCCTTCATCGCCAGCACCGCCGACCGCATTGTCCTCCCCGACGGTAGCGAATTCAGCGCTCGCAATCCCCAACCCGTGCCGCTGCTGGTAGTCGATGTCAAGCCGCCTCCGGTCACCCTGGAATTCGAAGGCCCCAACGGTGCCATCCTCAACGCCGGAGCCCTGACTGTGGATCCCGGCCAGAACCTGGTCCTGATTGCCGATACCATCGCCAACACGGGCACCCTGACTGCTCCTGGCGGCGAAATTACCCTTCTGGCCGTTCCTGCAGCTGCGACGGGTGAGATCGACCAGGTCAAACTCGGGGCCAGCGGTCAGTTTTTGGGGCTGGACGCGATCGCATCCACTCCAGCCGCAACCCTTCCCGCTCCAGTTCCCCCCACCCTGAACGATTTAATCGCCGCCGCCGGAGAGGACACGGGCCTGCACCTCACCGACAGCGGCACCCTACAACTCGCATCACCCGGTACAGACTCAGCCCCAGATATCGCCCCCACACCCGGTACCGCAATCATCTCCGGCACCCTGAATGTTTCCTCACCCTCCACCCTTCACCCTTCACCCCTCACCCTTCACCCCGGCAAAGTTCAGGTTTCTGGCGATCGCGTCGCCCTGCTGGATGCCACGATCGACGCTTCCGGCCAGACGGCAGGCGGCACCGTGCTGATCGGCGGCGACTACCAGGGTCAAGGAACCCTCCCGGCGGCATCCCGAACGCTTGTGAGCCAGGACTCTACCATTCGCGCCGATGCCCTGGAACAGGGGGACGGCGGTCGCGTTATCCTCTGGGCCGATGAAGCAACGAGCTTCCACGGCAACATCAGCGCGCGCGGCGGCAGCCAATCCGGCGACGGCGGCTTCGTCGAAGTCTCCGGCAAAGACACGCTAGACTTTCAAGGCAACGTCGATACCGCAGCCTCCAACGGCGACTTTGGTACGCTGCTGCTCGATCCCACCGACATTGAAATCGTCGGCCCCGGTCTGGGCAACACCACCGATACAACCCTCTTCGAAGGCGATTTGCCTGCAATAGCTAGCTTAGAGGCAGCTATCATCAATGCCGCCACCACCAATGTCATCCTGCAAGCAACCAACAACATTACTTTTAATGAAGAAGTTGATATCAATGCTTCCGGCGTCGGCCTGACCGCTATGGCTGGTAACGATATTGTTACCAATGCAGGCATTGAGACAGCTGAGGGCAATCTGATATTCGAAGCTGGTAACAACATTATTGCCAATGCAACAGTTCAAACTGATGGGGGAACAATCGATTTTCAGGCTGGAAGAAACATTGACACCACTTTAGGAACGCTCGATTCTTTCTCTCTGTCGGTTGCTGGCGACATTAATCTGACTGCTCAAAATGGCGATGTCACCACAGGCAATCTAACCTCCGCTGCTTTGGGTATTGCTGGCGACATTAATCTGACCGCTCAAAATGGTAGTGTCACCACAGGCAATCTAACCTCCGCTGCTTTAGGTATTGCTGGTGATGTTGTTCTTGATGCCAATGATGATATTGCAACTGGCAATATCTTATCTGTAACCGTGTCTGGGGATGGGGGCAGGATTAAACTAACCAGTCATCACGGCACAATCGATACAACTAGTGTAACATTGAACGCTGGTTCTGTTTCAGGTGACGGGGGATCGATCGCACTCAATGCCAATCAGTCAATCGCGACAGGAGATCTTGTATCTGCAAGTGAAACAGGCAATGGCGGACGCATCGATCTTGCGAATCGTCAAGGTTCGATTGATACGACGAGAGGATCGCTACTCTCTGGTTCTAAGTCAGGCAATGGCGGCGCAATTAACCTCACTGCAAACAATGGCAGTGTAGCCACCAACGATTTAATCTCTGCAACTTTGAACCATGACAATAGTAATGTTATCACTGGCAATGGAGGAGCAATTACCATAAATGCTAACGGTGATATCGTTACAGGTGAACTCAATTCTTCCTCAATAGCCGCAACAGGCGATTCTACTTTGCCTTTGTCGGTCATGAGTGGCAGTAATTTCACTGAAATTACTGCCAATTTAGCGAATGCTGATGCTATAGCTGGAGCAGGCGGAGCCATTACCCTCAACGCCACTGGCAATATTTCTACAAGCGAACTCAATGCTTCCTCAGCAGCAGTAGCAGGTGCTCAGGCAGTTGCTGGATCGGGTGGAGCAATTAGGTTAAAGGCAGGGGGAAATATTGACACCAGAGGGCTGAATACCTCTACTCTGGCTGTGACCCCAAAAGCATTGGACGTGTTTTCGATCGCAGGAAATCGAGCTGGTTTAATTGCTGCTGTACCTGCAGCTCTGACATCCATAGCAGGGGGCAATGGCGGCAATCTGACACTACACAGTGGCGGCAGCATTACTCTAACGGAGAATGCCAGTGCGACGGGAGGAATCTCTTCTCCATCAGGAGAAATGCTCCCTATTGGCAATGGAGGAACGATCGATTTCCAAGCTAGGAATGACATCAGTCTCCTAAATGCAAGAGTTGATTCTAGTGGCCGCACCAGCGGTCAGATTTCTCTTCAAAGCGATTGGGCGCTGACTACCTTCGGAAGTACAATCGCCAGCAATAGTTTAGGTATTAGCAAAGGAGGGGGAATCAATCTAAGAGCACCTCAGGTCGATCTGATCAGAGGACAGGTAAACAGTCGCACTTTGGGCACTGGAGAAGCGGGCGACCTGACAATCGATAGTCACGATTTGCAATTGCGGGGTACACAAGTCTCTAACTCAACGTTTTGGAGCGGGCGCGGTGGACAGTTGACCGTCAATGCGACTAACTCTGTGCATCTATCTAACAGTGGGTTGCGGGGAAGCACTCTGAATGTCAACAGTTGGTCGAATGGAACAGCTGGGGATGTTGCAGTCAACACGAAAAACCTTTTGATTGAAGGTGGGTCAAGGATCGGGGCTTCAACGTTTATATCTGGTCAGGGCGGGAACATTACAATTAATGCTTCAGAACAAGTGAAACTCAGCGGTGTTTTTGTCGAGTCAGACGGCGATCGGCAGTCAACTCAAATCGGAGCAGGAACAGCCGGATCGGGCAATGCTGGAAATTTGATTGTGAATACCCGATCGTTAAAAGTTCGCGATGGGGCCGTTATTCAAACTTCCACAGCACCTCAGAGCCGGGGACGAGGGGGAAGGATAGCGATCGAAGCGACCGAATCGATTGAGTTGAGCGGCGCGTCACCAGATACATCGCTATCGAGTGGGATTCTGGGGGATAGCTTAGGTAGCGGGACGGGTAGCGATATTGTGTTGAAGACAAAGCGCTTGACCATCCGGGATGGGGCAGTCGTCTCGGCTTCGACGCTGCGACGGGGGCAGGGGGGAACGGTGAACATACATGCTTCAGAAACCGTGGAATTGGGTGGGAGTGCCGATGACGGTCGTCCCAGTGGTGTTTTTTCCCTGGCGGGCACGGCGGGTATCTCTCAGCAGTTTTTAGAACAAGCGTTAAGAGAAGCTTCGCCGGAGGCAATTGAGGAATTTGGCGCGGAGAGTTTTGCAAATCTGCCCTCGGAGTTGGTCTTAAAAGCACGGCCCGATCTAGCAGAAAAACTGGTTAATCTGCCCCCAGCAACTGCTCAGGGTGGCAACATTAATATTCGTACAGAGCAGTTGCTGGTGCAGAATGGGGCGCAGATTGGTGTCAATGGTCAATTTGCCGATCTGGATGCGGGCAATATCAACATTGAGTCGAGGTCGATTTTGCTGGATCGGGGGTCGATTGTGGCGGAGACGGCGTCCGGGGAGGGCGGCAATATCAATCTGTGGGTACAAGATTTACTGTTGCTGCGCCACGGGAGCCAGATCTCGACGACAGCGGGCACCGCCCAGGCAGGCGGCAATGGCGGCAACATCACCATCGACGCTGGATTCGTCGTTGCCGTACCGGGGGAGAACAGCGACATCACTGCCAATGCCTTTACGGGCAATGGCGGCAATATTCGCATTCGCACCAACGGCATCTTTGGGCTGGGTTTCCGTCCGCAGCTGACGCCATTGAGCGATATCACCGCCAGCTCGGAGTTCGGTGTTGATGGGACGTTTACGTTGGATCTGTTGGTGCCGGTGGATGTCAGTCGCGGTTTGGGCAAGCTGCCCCAGGAGCAGAAGCCCGCAGAACTGGATCGGGGTTGCTACGGCAAAGGCGGACGCGGCTCGGCGGAGCTGTACGATATTGGGCGTGGCGGCATGGCGGCGGGGCCGGAGGAACCGCTGGAGGGCAATGTTCTGGTGTGGATTGGCCGGGGCGCGGACGGCAGCGAGGCAGAAGCAGGGCGCGGGTCTGGAGCGCAGGGTGCTGGCTCTCTGGCTGAAACGGCTCTTTCGAGCGCAGAGTTGCGGCCCCCGTGCCGGATCCCCCATTCTCAATCCGAAGATCTGCACTCTCTGGAACGCTTGGTTGAGCAATAGGAATCGACTCAATACTGTGCGGTTGAATCAGTAGAATGGGCAAAGTGAAGAGTGCCTATTTATATTCTGTGATGGGCGCGGGCGCTTGCTCTTTGCCCATCCTACGGGACTGTTAGGACTGTGTTCTTGTAGCTGCGACCCTAGACGCTATTTTTTAACCGAACAGTATTGGGAATCGACTTCCTTGAAGGAAGTTGGTGTTCGGGTGACATCGTGTAGGGGGACTGACACCAGGTTGGTGGGCATTGGCCACTCTACGGAATGCCAAGGCTTTCAGGACGCGATTCTGGCTGAATTCATGGGCTGGACGCTTGCCCAGCCAGGGTTCTCCTCATCCAGAATCGCCAATCTAAAAGCCAGAATGGTATCAAATTCCGATCGCCCGACCTGAATCATAATCTGGTCTTTTCGGGTATAATGACGCCCTGAATTGCGCGATCGCGGGGAGGCAGAGAGCAGACAATATGATGTCAGCGATTGAGCAGTCGTCAGAATCCTCTTTGCCAGTCATGGGTTGGCGGGAATGGGTCGCCTTGCCCGATGTGGGGATTACTAGAGTGAAAGCAAAAATTGATACAGGTGCTCGTTCCTCAGTGTTGCACGCCTTTGATATTGAGTATTTCCAGCGAGAGGGCAAGGCGGCAGTCCGGTTTCAGGTGCATCCTCAGCAACGAGACGATCGCGTTGTCGTTACAGCAGAAGCGGAATTGCTGGAAGAGCGGCAGGTGCGCAGCTCCAGCGGTCAGGTGGAGTGGCGACCAGCGATCCAAACTACAGTTGAGTTGGGCGGACAGCGCTGGAGGGTTGAGTTGACTCTGACCCGGCGGGATGCAATGGGGTTCCGGATGTTACTGGGTCGTCAGGCGGTGCGCGATCGTTTTCTGGTGCATCCGGGAAAATCGTTCCTACAGAGTGCGGTTGTTCCCCAAATAGAGTCAATCGGGGACCAGGGAATGGCTGACAAGTGAGGAGTTTTGAGCGCATGCGTCCATCAATGCGCTCAAAACTCCTGCCCTCTGAGAGGACGGCTAGAGACTGAAGAGATCCATTTGTCAATATTTGCGATCGCATGAGGGCTATTACCCTCAAGGGCTATTACCCTTCAATTAGAGTATTTTCGCTTGAGCTGTTGCTCTTAAAAAATCACCCATCAACTGTAATATTACTGATTTATTAGCAGATCGTTTTATGCATGACCTGCATCCAGATCTTGTCAATCGCAGACTCGTACGTGTATGATTGTGAAATGTAGCACTTTAAAAAGAATGTTATTAATCCTTGACAGAAATGAGGCTTGAGATTGAGTTTGTCTTGTGCAAATAGCGATCGGCGGCAGTCCTGGTACAGCAAGACTTTCAAGTCTAAGCGCCGAGTGTAACAATTAAAAAGGGTGAAAGGGAGGAAGTATGAGCGCTGCTTATCAACCAGAGTCTCTGACACAGGTTGAGACCATTGAGACTAATAATGCTTCTGTTACGGCTGCTCGAGGAAAATCCGTCACACCTCGCTACCGCGATCGCAGGTCGGAATTTGCCATCCCCAGGTCAAAGCAAAGACATTTAAAAGCCACTTCCCACAACCCTATGCCTGAAAATCGCCAGGATGCTCCCAAAGCCGATATTCTTGTTGTTGATGATACACCAGAAAACATCCGCCTCTTATCAAAGATATTGCTGAACCAGGGATATAGCGTCCGTCAGGCGATCAACGGGACAACAGCCCTCAAAGCGGCCCAGACCCTCCTCCCCGATCTGATTTTGCTCGATATCAACATGCCTGATATGAACGGCTATGAGGTCTGCGAACACTTAAAAAGCGATCCGCACACCGCTTCCACCCCCGTCATGTTCTTAAGTGCCCTGGACGAAACCGCTGACAAAGTCAAAGCCTTCCGGGTTGGCGGAGTGGACTACATTCCCAAGCCCTTTCAGGTGGAGGAAGTACTGGCTCGGATTGAAAACCAGCTGACGATTCAGCAATTGCAAACGCAGCTGCACAAACAAAATGGTCAGCTCCAGCAAGCCTTGAGAGATCTTAAACAAGCAGAAGCCCAACTGATCCAGAAAGAAAAAATGGTGGGCATCGGCCAACTGGTGGCTGGAATCTTTCACGAAATCAACAACCCAGTGACCTTCATTGATGGCAACCTGAGATTTGTGAATGAATATGTCCAGGAATTGCTCAACCTGGTCAAGCTGTTTTGTCAGGAATATCCCACCCCCACTGAAGCAGTGCAAGCGGCGATGGAAGAGGTTGACCTGAACTTTATCGCCGCAGACCTGCCAAACCTGACCAGTTCAATGCGGGTCGGGGTCCAGCGAATCCAGAGCATTGTCCTGGCATTGCGCATCTTCTCGCGTTTAGATGAAGCAAACATCAAAACTGTTGATATTCATGAAGGGATCGAGAGCGCGCTTCTGTTCCTGCAACACCGCTTGCACCAGGACGCAAAAGCCTTCAATATCGAAATTATTAAAGACTATAGCGAGTTGCCCTCAATTACCTGCCATGCCAGTAAATTGAATCAGGTTTTTCTCAGTTTATTCAACAATGCCATTGATGCTTTGGAGCAAAGATATGACACTGAACAGGCTGAGGGTACATCAATACCTAAAATTTGGATTCAGACTGAGCTCACCGCTGCTGATACAGTGAGAATTCGGATTAAGGACAATGGGATGGGGATGACGGAAGACGTGCGATCGCAAATATTCAACCCCTTCTTCACCACCAAACCCGTCGGTCAAGGTACAGGGTTAGGCTTATCGACCAGCCATCAGATCGTCGTAGAAAACCATTGCGGCCAGCTCACCTGTCAGTCCTCCACTGCAGAAGGCACAGAGTTTGTCGTAGAAATTCCAGTACGCTCTAATGCTTGTCAAAAATTGAAGGAGAAATGATGCAAAAAACGAGTGCCAAACCGGATGTCCCAACGCCCAAAGCGGCCCCAGCCAAAATGCCCCCCAATTCCATTCCCGCACCCCAGACGGCAACTCGATCGACCGATTAAAAACACGACTTGGAAGGTTAGTGCCCCCTTCGGGGGCACTAACCTTCATTTCTTCGTGCCAGAACGGAAAAAAGGTTATTTTGAAAGTCTTGCGGAGCAAGACTTTCAAAATAACCTTCCAGGTCGTGTAAAAAGACCACAATTAGAGTCATTTTCCGGCAGAGGTAATGGCAGTTGGAAGATCCCCCGGCAGCACAGGGGCAGGTCTGCTGAAGCGACGCCAGTCAGCAAATGAATCAGCTTGGGGTGCTAACTTTCCAGGTCGTGTAAACGACACATAAGGGAACACACTGTGCACTCCCTTATGTGTCCGAAGCAGTATGGCTGCTGCCCTATCAGGCAGTACTGAGGTGTTGGGCCAGCAATCTTGTTTTCAAGCCATACTCAACCGCTTCCAAGAGCTTGGTCATGCCAGTAGTATTGACCATTTCTGGAGTCATTCCGACTTTCTGACAGGCTTGCATTGCCTTCTCAGTGAGAGAATGACTGGCATATCCTGTTACTATTATCACCAAATCAGCATTGGCAACGTGATTTTCTCCCTGCTCAGCTAGCTTCAAGCCAGATTGCACAGTGTACCAGACCAAATCAACTCCTGAGTTCCGTAAGCGATTCTTGACTGCTGTTTCCAGTCGGTCGTGACCGCCAAATACAACGACTTTACCTTCTAGAGCATCATAAGGATTGGGCTGTCTCTCGGAGCTACGATGACGGACGCGGGGTTGAACATCGGGAGCACGCTCAACGCGGGAACGATTTTCAAGTGCTTTGTGATAGATGAAGTTTAGAGTTTGTTCGTGGCTGCCCCGTAACTTGGCGACAGGGCCTTCCTGACTATGAGTATTGATTTGAACAATCAACTCATCAACCACTTCTTCCAAAGCACCAATGGCTTTTAGATCTTGGAGGTAAGCACGAACGGGTACAGCAGCATCTGTAGCGCTGAAAAAATCCTCCTGATCGGCAATCATTTCTAGCAGGTCAGCTTTCAAATCCTGTCGCCAACGGTTGGTTTGCTCTGCCATCTGTTCATCTAACAAACGTTCCTCATTCAGAATCATTTGACGGTCAGCCACCTGGGCAGCCAAGATGGGAGCTTCTTCTAAACGGCGTTGGATATCAGCTGCTTTTTCCTCTAATTGTTTTCGGATTATGCTATCAGCGAATTCTCCAGGAGGAAGTTCTGCAAGCATTCGCTCGACTTCTGCGAGGAGAGGTTTCAATCGACTCTCAATTTCTGCAACAGCCTTCTGAACATATTCGTCGCGTTGTTGTTGCAAACGTTTTGCTTCCAGCTCTATCTTGGCAGTCGATAGCAGGTGTTGGACTGAGTTTTCGAGTTCATCTAGTTCGGAAATATCCATAGAACGCTCCAGTGGGTTAGAAGACGATACACTTTTAGGGACACATCAGGTTATTCAAGTCATCCAGAGAGAGTTTCTGATAGGTCGAGAATTTTAATTATTTAACTGATCCTATCGTCAGTTTTGCATTCCTTGCAGATCAACTCCGTCTATTTTTGGATCGAGCGTTTTTCTAGTGGGGGTAAATCCTATCCGTTTTTTTGATGTTTTGAGCTTTGCATACAGAAAAAACATTTCACTATGGACAGGAGCGATTTTCAGCTTTCAAAATGCACAGGGTTTTAAATCCATCCATATTTGAAACTTGTTGTTCTCTCCAATTTTGAACTTATTGTTTTTATGGTGACAAAGCTCCCGATCCTGGTATGGATAGAATTTAGATAGACTAAAAACCATTAAAGATTGCTAGACAAGCGTGGGAAAATGGAGAGTATGATATTAAAAATCGGCGACTTTCAGTGCCATACTCCTTTTTGTTCTAACTCTAGATATACATTCTATTGCTTTAGTTGATGTAGTCACCTCCTATATACAGCGTTAAAATTGTATCGAGCTAAAAGCTAAGAGCTGGGAATGAAACGCTACCTTATGTGTTAGGACCTATTAACGCAAATATGCCTAACCTTACCCTTTGGGTTTAAGGCATTTTTTTCAACCGAGGGGTACCTGAAACCAAAATTTTGAGGCTCCAGCTTCCTAATATTTTGGAGAATAGAGTCAAAATGCGATCTTCCCAGACAGCTCCTATCGCCGACAACTTAGGATAATTGCTATTTGGCAAGCACCAGATGCAGCGTTTGCTGAAATCTAATTGACTACATCTAGTATAATGCTGAGGATCGAGCGAAGATACGTGTTGATGCTTAAGATAACTGAGAATCATGCCTATTATTTCGTTTAGAGACTTCTAGAAGCTCGTGAAAAAAGCAATTCGCCTTTAAAATTGTCATCAATGGGCAGTGCCTCATTCTGAAAGACAACATTTTCTGGTGCGTTATGCAAGTTTATGCTTTGGGTACTTGGGGGCTGTCGATGTTGATGTTGTGCGCTCGAATGTTCTGGAACTCTCCTTAGATAAGCTTTTCAGACTTAGATTACCCACAATTTTAAGATTGACACTCTGCTAGCTTCAACTCTAAAGTCTCTTATTTTCAGTGTTTGTTCCTTATGAAATATAGACGGTTTGGGCGTACTGGGTTGCAGATGCCTGTTTTCTCTTGTGGGGGTATGCGCTATCAGTACAAATGGCAGGACAAACCCCAAAGCGAAATTCCTGTTGATAATCAACGGAATCTGGAAGCCACGATCGATCGAGCGCTGGATGCAGGAATCTATCATATTGAAACTGCTCGGGGTTATGGGACTTCGGAGATGCAGCTGGGATGCATTTTGCCAACTTTGCCTCGGGGACAGTTGATTGTTCAAACAAAGATTGCACCAAAGGCGGATCCTGATGAGTTTCGGCAGCAGTTTGAGCGATCTCTTGGATATTTGCAATTAGACTATGTCGATCTGCTAGCATTTCATGGGATCAATACTAATGAATTGCTCCATGATGTCATTCGTGCAGGTGGGTGTCTGGATTTAGTGCGAGGGCTGCAAGCGGAGGGGCGGGTCAGGTTTGTTGGTTTTTCGACCCATGGCCCAACTGATTTGATTGTGCGGGCAATTGAGACCAATCACTTTGATTATGTAAATCTACACTGGTATTACATTAATCAGTTCAATTGGTCGGCGATCGCAGCGGCAAATCGGCAAGATATGGGTGTTTTTATTATTAGTCCTTCCGATAAAGGAGGACTGCTTTTTAAACCACCTCAGAAGTTATTGGAACTTTGCGCTCCCTTAAGTCCGATAATGTTTAACGATTTGTTCTGTCTTAGCCACCCAGAAGTTCATACCTTGAGCGTAGGTGCTGCCCGACCGCAAGATTTTGATGAGCATTTGAAAATGTTACCGTTGCTGGACAATGCAGAGCAGATTTTGCCGCTAATTCTGGCGCGTTTGGACGTGACTGCGATCGCAGCCCTGGGCAATGATTGGTGGCGCAACTGGCATGTGGGTCTTCCGTCCTACCAAGAAACCCCTGGAAACATAAACATTCCTGTCATTCTCTGGTTGCGCAATCTGGCGTTGGCCTACGACATGGTTGACTACGCGAGAATGCGCTACAACCTGCTTGGCAATGCCAGTCATTGGTTCCCGGGCCAAAATGCAGCACGGGTTAACGAATTCGATCTGGGGCCGTGTCTTGCCTGCAGTCCCTATGCAGACAAAATTCCCCTCTACCTGGCGGAAGCCGATCGGCTGCTTGGAGGCCAGAACATTCAGCGCTTGTCTCAGAGTTAAGGGAACAGGGAACAGGGAATGGGGAACAGGGAGGACGGAAGAGGGAGGGCGGAAGAACAGTGTTTTGCCCTCAGCGAGCGAGCGGTGAGGACTCAAGGTTGAGTTTTTCCCTCAACCTGCCTTCTGTCTTTTAATTCCGACTGCTTCCACTCCCCCCTGCTAACTTCTGTCTTTTGCCCTCTGCCTTTGCCCTCTGCCCTCTGCCCTCTACCTTCTAATTCCTCCACCGTGCCCGTTTAGGGCGAGCGTCGATATGGCATAAGTTGGGGAAGCGGACGTAGCGCCCTAAACCACCAGGCCACCAGGGATCGAGGTGCCAGTAGAGTTGATTGCCGCTGAGTCCCTCAACGGTGAAGTCGATGGCGTCACCCACGATGTGGCGGCTGTTGGAAACGCCGCCAACTGCCCGATTAATCGCAGGAGGACGATACCAGCTGGTAACCCGGAAAGGGCGACCGACGCGATCGCGAGCCTGTTGTGCCAAGCGGGCAATACGAATAATGGCATCTACCGTGGTTTGATTGGTGGGTATACGCTGTCCACCGTGGGTAGCCTCTGCCCAGGTGAAATTACCATTGGGAACAATCGCTACATCAAGTTGAATGTTACTGGGTGTCCAACGGCTCGGTCGCGGGGGAACAGGTTGAGGCAGCGGTTTCGGGGGGGCATCCTGGGAATCGCGACGAGCCCGCTCCATCCGCTTTAGATCGTCCACCAGCGATTGAATCGCTTGATTGCGCGTACTGAGACCGCGCCAGAGTTGAACGAGACGGATCAAAGATTCTCGCTGATGCGTCTGTTCTTCGTAAGCAGCAGGCAACCGTTTGGCAAATTCTACTAATCCCTGGTCAAGCTGCTCGGCAATCGCAGTCAGCGCTTCCCGGTCAGAAGTACTGGCTTTTAACACCTGAGGATCGATACCAAGTGCTGCTGTTGCAGACGCACGCGAGTCCAACTGTCGCCAGAGTCGAAACGCCTCCATCATGGCATTCCGCTGATTGGCCCGGTTCCGGTAATACTGAGGAACACGCTGTACAAAGGCAACCAGTGCTGGATCGATCGCATCCAACGCTGTTGCAGCCGACTGGTTTGTCTCCAGAGAGGCAATGGCCTGAGAGCGAGTTGGCAACTGTCGCCACAGTTGAGTCAGGCGGAGCAATGCCTCTCGCTGCTGGGGAAAACCTGAATAGTTGGGCGAAATTCGTTGGACAAATTGCTTGAGCATAACGTCCAGTTCTGCCGGATCGATAGCATGAGGATTTACCTCGTCAGTACCCGATGCCAGCAGCGATACCATTGCTTCTTCATCAGTATCAAGATTACGCCAAATTCGAACTGCTTCTAGAATGGCATCCCGCTGGTGGGGGAAACCGCTGTAGTAGCTGGGAATGCGGTCGATCAGTTCTAAAAGTGCTCGATCCAGATAAGCAAGATTTTGAGGTAATTCCCCGGCCTGATATTCAAACTCCAAATCTTTCAGATATGCAGCAAGCAACGTTTTCGGGTCGCAGACCTCGAGTCGGGCGGCCGATCGATCGGTCGCTGACGGCAAATATCCATCTGCAACAATCCGAATAAACTCATCCGTATAGCGTCCTTTGTCAGAATTCCAAAGATCGGTTGCCTGCCTGCCTTGCACAGAAAGACTATCAGTGAGGCTGCGCAGAGTGTTAGCTGCGAACTGAACCTGTTCTGGAAAGGTATTTAACTCTGCTGGATCGATCTGGTTGACCGGAGAAATTCCCAACCCTGTTTCGCCATCGCTCAGAGTCGGTTTTCCCTGAGCTTCATAAAGCGCTGCCAGGATAGGGCTATGAATGCCAACCCGTTCTGCCTCTACAAGATAGAGATAATTTCGCTGGTCTGGGGTAAGTTCTGCCATAACAGTGTGCAATTGGCGTGATGTGTAATGGTGGGGTTCGGATCCTAAGTTCAATATGTGTCAATATAATTCAGTCTGCGATCCTAACCTTACATTTATGCCTTGTATACCGCTTTTGCAAATCAGAAATACCAGTTTGTTTAAGAATTTGCGTCTCATTGCGACTGATATGGATGGCACCCTGACGCAACGGGGAAAATTGACTTCTACACTGATGCAATCGTTAGAACAGCTTGCTGAAGTTGGCATTCCAGTGCTGGTGATTACAGGCCGCTCGGCAGGATGGGCGAGCAGTCTGGCTGCGTATTTGCCTATTGCGGGGGCAATTGCAGAAAATGGAGCGTTGTTTTATGGGTGCGATCGCGACTCTGCCCAATTTTTAACCCCTGTCCCCGACCCGATCCAACACCGCCAGCAATTATCCCAGATGTTCGCCACACTAAAAACTCAATTTCCTCACATCACGCCCACTGCCGATAATGCTTTCCGCCTGGTGGACTGGACTTTTGAAAACCGCGATCTCAGCCCTGACGATTTGCAACGCCTCAATCGTCTCTGTCAAGAAGGAGGGTGGGGATTCACCTACAGCTCCATCCATTGTCACATCAAGCCCCTGCAGCAAGATAAAGCGACGGGTCTGCGCCAGGTTTTGCGATCGCACTTTCCCCACTGCACCCCCAACCAGGTGCTCGCCATTGGCGACAGCCCCAACGACGAAAGTCTCTTTGACCCCAGCCATTTCCAACACTCCGTCGGCGTCGCCAATATTCTAGACTATGCCGACTACCTCACCCACCCGCCCACCTACATCACCACTGCCGTTGAGGGAGAAGGCTTTTGCGAACTGGCACAGCTGATATTGAGTAATTGTCCCAGAAACTAGCATAGTACATATGAATATAGTCAAATGGAATGGATGAAGTCGTGCCGCTGCCTCATCCAACCTCTACCTGTATCCTATGACGCGATTTAGCCACGACCAATTTGCCAAAGACTATCTCGAAGAACTGCTATCGCGCTTCGGTGAAGTAACAGCACCCCGGCGCGTCTCTGGAGAAATGCGAGAAATTGACGTTTGGTTCGCACCCCGAACCGATCCACCCGCTAACCTCGATCCCCTCGGCTTGCTCGGACGCTTAGCCCAAACCCCTGCCCTGTTTGAACCCTTTCGCAACGCCGCTACTGTCACTGACATCTGCAATTGCCTGCTAAAGCTGCTCACCCTGCGCGGAAAATACCTGCGCGAAGCCAGACGCAAAAAAGAGACGCTGCCCGAAGATCGGCTCCCGCGACTCTGGGTCCTCTCACCCACCGCCTCAGACAAAATCCTGGACAATTTCCGGGCTAAAATAGAACCATCCTGGGGACCGGGCATCCATTTCTTCGGCCCCGCCTATCGCCCCGCCATTGTGGCAATTCACCAGCTGCCCCGCACCTCAGACACCCTCTGGATCCGTCTCTTGGGCCGGGACCGGGTACAAGACCAAGCCCTGAACGAGCTGACAAAACTGCCGCCCGCTCACCCCTTACGGGCCAACACGCTCAAATTTCTCACCAACCTACAAGCCGATTTGCGAAGTAAAAAAAAGTTAAATACTGAGGAGCAAAACTTCATCATGAAACTCTCACCGCTGTACGTGCAATGGGAAAAAGAAGCGACCCAACGGGGAATACAACAGGGAATACAACAAGGTGTACAACAAGGTGTACAACAAGGTGTACAACAAGAAAGACGCGCCATGATTGAGAGCCTGCTAGAGTTAAAGTTTGATGCAATGGATGCAGCATTAGCGACTCTGGTAGAACCCTTGAGCCAATTGTCTCGTAAGGAGGCAATGCAGGCCATCTCTCAACTCTCCCGCGAAGAACTGCTGTCCCGTTTTGGCAAGCGTTAGAAACCAGGTAGAGAAATGCGAGCAGAAGAAGGAGCAAAGTGTGAGGATAGAACTATCGCTTTTGACGCTGCAGGCAAATTCTACGTTCATAGCGACGAACTAACCGTTTACGACCTCACACCATCCCTGGAGCGATTTAACAGAATTCGTAACGGTTTTTGCCGCTTTGCTTAGCCCGATACATTGCCATGTCAGCACTTTTAATCAACGTTTCCCCCGTGCTGCCATTATGAGGATAAATACCAATACCGATACTGGTGGTGATAAAAATTTTCTCACCCTTGAGGTTAAAGGAAGCCGATAACGTATTGAGGACTTTTTTGGCAACGCGGGCCGCAATGTCTGCATGGGGAATTGCGGGGAGAATAATCGTAAATTCGTCGCCACCAATGCGGGAAACCGTGTCGCTACCGCGCAAGCAACCTTTGAGGCGATGGGCCACTGCTTTGAGCAGATAGTTTCCCATATCATGCCCTTTGGTGTCGTTAACTGATTTGAACCCATCCAGATCCAGAAAAAGGAGGGCAACGAGCTGGCTGTTTTCTCCAGCCCAGTGTAAGGAGTCGCTCAGACGTTCCTGAAACAATTTCATATTCGGTAAGCCAGTGAGCGGATCGTGTTCAGCTAGATAGCGCAGACGATCGCCAGAGAGCTTGAGTTCGGCGTTAGAAAGAGCCAGTTCTTCAGCGGTGCGTTTGAGCTTCTCTTCCAGACGTTTGCGCTCAGTAATATCGCGAATGACGCCCACTAGAAAGAGGTTGCCAGCAGCGTCCTTATGGAGGGAACGTTTAGTCGCGATAAAATGTTTTACACCCAGACCATCCGTCAATTCTTCCTCATGTTCCTGGGCACCACCCTGGTTAAAAATGAGGCGATCTTGTTGCCAAAAAACATCTGCTTCGTGTTCTGGGAAAAGGTCGTAATCAGATTTATATACCAATTCTTCAAATGACCGACCCAGCAGGTTGCAATAGGCTTGATTCAGGACAATGCGTTTGCGATCCTTGTCTTTTACAAATATGGGATCGGCAATGGTGTTGATGACACCGTTGAGAAATTCTTTGGAACGTTTGAGTTCTTCTTGTAGGTGGGCGATGTAGCCAACAATTGCGATGGCAGATCCACCCATAGCGAAAGCAGGTGGAACGATCGGTAGCCACCACCCTTGTAAAAAAGCAAGATAACACGTTGCAGTCAGTCCTGCCCCAGCAAGGAGAATGCTGAACATGGTTTGATGAGGCGAGCGCATTCGCCAGCTCAAGCTAGCCCCAACCCACGACCAGGTGAAAATCCAGAGCCATTCCATGAAATTGGGCCAGACCTGAATAAGCGCTCGGCTCTGGAGAGCAGAGCTGAGAAGTTGACTGACTAGATTAGCGTGGATTTCGATGCCGGCAGTCCCTTCCAGGGCCTCTGCTAACAAACCGCTGCTGTAGGAGGTAAAGTGGAAATCCATTAGGCTAGGGGCAGTAGAACCAATGAGAACAATGCGATCGCGCACGTCCTCTTCTGAGACTCGCCCTTCCAGCACATCCATCATCGAAACTGTTTCAAAACTGCCCTTTTTCCCCCGAAAGTTAGCCAGGATCTGATATCCCCCAGCATCAGCCCGCACGTAAGCACCATCATTGGTCTGGAAAGGGCGAAAGATCGCTTTACCCAACTGGAGATAGGCCGGATTGCGTGTGGCATGTCGAGGAACAATGTTCTCTTCAGCCAGATAAATCAGGGCCAATTTGAGCGCAAAACTTTGTTCATGAACGCCTTCTTCAGTTGTCCAATACAGCAAACTCCGCCGGACGCGACCATCCGGGTCAAGCACCACATTATTGAACCCCACCCGATCCTGCGCCTTTAAGACCTGGGGCGGGCGAACAGCAGGAGTCTTTTGATCGGCAAGCTTTTCAATGCCAATCAGGTTGTGAATCGATTTGCATGCCTGAACAAATTCTTCATAGCCAGGTTCCACTGGCAAATCGCGATAGAGATCCAGACCAATTGCACTTGGCTGCAATGAATCCAACCGATATAGGAGTTTTGCGATTGTTGTATCAGGAATTGGCCAGGTGCCAACCCTTTGCAAATCGGTTTCATTGATCTCTACAATCAGAATCCGCCGATCGGGATCTTCCTGAGGACGCAAACGAAAAAATTGATCCAATGCCGCCCATTCCAGAGGTTGCAGCAGTCCAATAATACGCAACAAAATCGCAACACTTGAAATACCTGTTGTTGCGATTGCTACCCTGAAATTTCCTCTGATCCCTTGCAGCAGTTTGGCCCAAACTACTGCAGAGAATTTGCCCAACTGCATCATGTACTCACTCTTCAGTGAAACAATTCAGATTCTGCTGCCAAACTAGATAAATTCAGCAATCAACTTCGTCCCTTTTGAAATGTTTAGTCCCATCTCTGGGAAAAACTCTAGATGCCAAAATGGGCAGGGTTTAAACGAGATTTATTGACTCTTTGAGAATCGCAGAGAATCAACCTTGTCCATTGTGGTGACCAGAGTCTGTCGTTGGGAAAACTCCAACAACAATGATAAGAGACGCAGTTTACCCGACAACCGCATAACACCCCGTTAAATAAGATGACTGCTTCTCTATGCAGTTGATGTTCTGCTGAAATTTAACGCTGTCTCTATCTTTCAGATTTCCCGTCCCTAACAATAAAGTTGACAGTCAGAAAATTCAACTTAGAAAGTGCAAATCTTTCGGCCAGCTCAGGAATTCATCCGCTTGTCTGATGTTCAACTTTGGCACCAATACCATTTCGCGCTGAATTTGAATAGATTTAGAACAGAAAAAGAGGTTCATACTATGTTGGATTTTAGATTGCCGATTTTGGATTGAAGAAAGGCTGACTGGGCAGGCGTCCCATTTGGGCAGTCATTCTGCCAATTTCATCAGTTGCATCTCCAAATTAAATTGGTATCAAACCTGGATGCAAACAACTTTCCCTTTCTATCCTCTGCCTTCTGCTCTTTGCCCTCTGCCCTCTGCCTTCTGCCTTCTGCCTTCTGCCTTCTGCCTTCTGCCTTCTGCCTTCTGCCTTCTGCCTTCTGCCTTCTGCCTTCTGTATCTTTCCTGCTGGCTCTATCGTTTTCATCAAAGCAGGCGTTCTACAAGAGTATGAGGATGCAATTGCTGGACTGAGACGATCGTTTTCTGAATTTAAGCGATGGAAAGCCTTTAAGGGTGCAACTTAAGGCTTGGAGACATGCAGAAAAGTTCTGGAGCCATTATACCCAGACCAATCAGCTAGCTTGTTTAAAGGCTGACTTCCTAAATAGGTTTCACCACCAATTACCCAGGTGGGATAGGCCCTGATATTCGCTTTCGTACAGGCATTTACTTGTTGACTGCTATTTTCAGCTGCACATTCAACATAAGGAAGATATTGGGCTGCAGCGCGACCAAACAGCTGTTTTTGTTCGTGACAGTGAGGGCACCAATAGGCACCGTACATTTTTGCGCCAACTGCTTCAAGATGTCGAGCCAGAGCAAGTTCTGCTGCCCCAGAGTCGGTTGTCACCGGCGGTTCCAATGCGTTCTCTGCGTTTGTATTTGAGGCTGCAAACCAGGGAACATCTTGTCCTCCGACCTGTTCTGCCACAAAATCAGAGGAACCGATCGGCAGTTCCAACGATAAAGGTGCTGGCGGATGGGTCAAAGCAGTCGCAACACTCCATATTATTAACAAGTCCAAAGCGCAATCCTCACAAAAAGTCTCAGATCTTATGATAACCCCCACATCTTTGAGAAAGTGGCAACACAACTTGGCAGGTTAGGGATTGTATAGAAATAACTTCACGTTTTTGGTCTGGCATGGCCATGGGACGATAGAGCAAGGCACGACTTGGAAGGTTATTTTGAAAGCCTTGCTCAGCAAGGCTTTCAAAATAACCCATTTTTCCGTTCTGGCAGGAAGAAATGGGGATTAGCGCCCCCTTCGGGGGCGCTAACCTTCCAAGTCGTGGCAAAATAGATTCCACCACAAAGACACAAAGGAAACAAAGTTTACTTCGTGAACTTTGTTTCCTTTGTGGTTCGATTCAGGACAATTAGCGCTGAGATCGGTGAGGTCTATTCTCCTCTGGGCAAAATATTTTGGAAGTTCTTGGGGCCTTTATAGCCAGACACGCGGGCTAATTCTGTGAGGGGTTGGATACCAGAATATAACTGGCCTTTTATTTCCCAGGTTGGATATCCTTTAATGCCTGCAGCTTTACACAGATCGGCTTGAGAGTTAATGGCATCAGCAGCACATTCAATATAGTTAATATACTCTTCGGCCTCTTTGCCAAAGAGTTGTTTTTGCTCGTAGCAGTGGGGACACCAATAGGCACCATATTCTTTGGCATCGATCTGTTGCAAATGTTGGGCCAGGGCAATTTCTGCTGGCCCTGACGAGGTCGTTGCAGGCGGGCTGAGTTTTTCGGAAGCAGCGCTGGAGGTTGGAGAAGGTGAAGGACTTTCCGCAGTAACAGTGTTGCTATAAATGCCCAGGGTGCCCACCAGGGAAACCATTCCAACCACAACCCCAGTGAATAACAGTTGGCCAATATCTTCCCATGCCCGACCGATCAGGGTCAGAATAAACAAGCAAAGGGAGAAAGCAGCAGAGGCAAAACAGTAGAGACAGGCTGCTTTGATTTCGGTGGCGAGTATGTACATTAAATAGCCGCTAAAGATGACCATGGCGGTTGCGCCAGCGAACAGAAGCAGCCAGGTTTGGTTGTCAAGTTTAGTGCGAAGGGCTGAGTTTTTAGCGGGGTTGATTGCGAGAGGTCCCAAGGCGAAACTGGCCATAGCGGCATACGCCAGGCAACCAAACAAGGTTAGAGGGAGACCGAAGAGACTCGCATAGGGGCTGGAAAGGACTTGGTTGCAACCATTGGTTGGGCAGGCTGCAGATCCTCCTGTTAGTTTGACGAGGGTTAAGTAAGCAGTGAGGAGTGCGCCTAAAATTGCGATCGCGCCCAGCAGTAACCGGGAGCGAAGATGAATCCAGGAATTAGAACGTCGCCGATTCATGAAACCTCCAGCCTTACCTGTTCAATCCAGTAGTTAACTTATTTTCCCAAAATGGTAGTCCTGCAATCATAAGGATTTTTGAGTGCGCAGTTCCACTCGCAAGCTCAAAAATCCTTGCTTTTACCTCTACCCTCAACGACAACTGAGCCACGAGCACAATGCAGTTGCAAAACAAAATGGCGATCGAAATTGAGCTTCGATATCTTGCATTTTGGCATATGCGAACGCGATCGCAGCAGCCAGATCGCATCTGGAATTGTATACCCCAAGAGGATGGATACGCACAAACTGCAATCTCAATCCTTGTGAATTCAGGCATTGAGTGTCACAGGAGGCACTACTGCTGTTGTTGCAGGAGTTTGGAGACCGCGCTGCATTGCCTCGACAAATTGACTGACACGAATTGGGTCGATCGGTTGTTCCCGGCGACCATGGCGCTTCAGAGAACTTGACACAATCACACCATCAGCCGCTTGCATTAAACTGGCAATATTTTCCCAATTGGCCCCACTCCCAATAAAGACAGGTGTACCTGCTGCTGCCGCCGCTGCCAGTTCCAGGTCTTCCAAATTGGGTGGACTCCCTGTCGACCAACCCGAAAGAATAACAGCATCTGCCAAACCCCGTTCGATCGTGTCTTGCACAGCGGTGGTCAGGGTCGGCGATCCCAGAGGACGAGCATGTTTGACCAGCACATCAGCCAGAAGTTTTACATCGCTGCCCAGCTCCCTTCGATAGCGAAGCAAATCATAGGCTTGTCCCTCAATCAATCCCTGATCGGTTGCCATGACTCCAGTCAAAACATTGACACGGATAAATGGAGCCTTCACACAGGATGCGATCGCAAGCGCACTGCGGGCATCATTGCGCAGCACATTCACCCCAATCGGCAAGGACACCAGTTGCATCAGCCGCTGGATAATTAACGTCATCGCACTCACGACAACTGGATCCACTCGATCCTTAGCAAAGGGCGCATCAAAAAAATTTTCAACTAAAATTCCATCCACTCCACCCGAAGCCAGAGCAGTTGCCTCCTGCTCTGCCCGATCGATGACGACTTTCAGATCGCCTCCCCAACGAGGAGACGTAGGTAGCGGCAAGAGATGAACAACCCCAATCGCCGGACAATCAGTTTTAAAGATCTGCTTTAAATTCACACGTATACCAGTTTCAGGTTTCAGGAAACACCGCTCTCCCCACCTATCTCGATCGCGCTAGAGATATCAATCATATATGTTGGAGATATTAACCCAGTAGATTCAGAGAAGTAAGTAGGTCGGCAAAAAAACTGTGCAATCCTATTAGCCGAAATCCTTGCTAATCCAAGCACCTTTCAATTTTCAATATACAAATAATTCTGCCAGGTACCTAATCCACTAGAAAACAACTGCCACCGAACACCCTCATTATGGATAACATAACCAGGAGATTGTCAGTTGCCATCGCTATTCCTTCCCTGACCCAATGAGTTAACACAGTTCATCTTATCAAGAGTTGGGCACTCAACCCGATCGCATCATTCTTCCTGCATTTAAACAACAAACACGACTTGGAAGGTTATTTTGAAAGCCTTGCTGAGCAAGGCTTTCAAAATAACCCATTTTTCCGTTCTGGCACGAAGAAATGGGGATTAGCGTCCCCTTCAGGGGCACTAACTTTCCAAATCGCGAACAAAAATGACTCCTGCTTTAGCAGGAGCCAGATATAGAGTAACAAACCTTAAGGAAAGACCTGTCTTAATTGTCCTAACTACATTTAAAACTCGTCCATTTCGATCGCTGGAAGTCTTGAAAACAAGAAAAACACTCAGTTCAAAATTGGACAAGGTGTTCGCTCAACCCAACTAGTCGAGTTCAGGCATAGACATTACAGGTTCATCCTCGCGATCGATGCCCTTCTCAAAACCAGCTGCTGCTGCACGAGCACGACCCGCATGCCAGAGATGCCCAACCAGGAAAAAGAACCCCATGATGAAATGAAATCCAGCCAGCCAGGCACGAGGGTTGACATAATTGAACCCTTGAGGCTCGGTGATAATGCCGCCCACAGAATTAATGGAACCATTGGGAGCGTGAGTCATGTACTCTGCAGCACGACGCACTTGCCAGGGTTGAACATCATTTTTCAACTTATTCAATTCCAAGCCATTGGGACCGCGTAACGGCTCCAACCAGGGACCGCGAAAATCCCAAAACCGCATCGTTTCTCCGCCAAAGATAATCTCGCCTGTTGGAGAACGCATCAAATACTTACCCAAACCTGTGGGCCCTTGCGCAGAACCAATATTCGCGCCCAACTTCTGGTCACGTACTAGAAAGACAAAAGACTGGGCCTGAGAGGCTTCCGCGTTAGTAGGGCCGTAAAATTCGCTGGGGTAGGCCGTATTGTTAAACCAAACAAAGGCAGAGGCAACAAAGCCCATAATGCACAAAGCACCTAGGCTGTAGGAAAGATAAGCCTCCCCAGACCAGACAAAGGCACGACGTGCCCATCCAAAAGGACGAGTGAGGATATGCCAGATTCCCCCACCAATGCATATCAGGGCAATCCAAATGTGGCCGCCAATGATGTCTTCCATATTGTCAACACCAATGATCCAACCCTCCCCACCGAAGGGGCCTTTAGAAACCAGGTAACCGAAGATAACCCCTGGATTCAAGGTTGGATTGGTAATCAGACGGACATCGCCTCCGCCTGGTGCCCAGGCATCGTAGACTCCACCCACTGCTACTGCTTTGATCACCAGTAACAATGCCCCACATCCCAAAATAATGAGATGGAAGCCAATGATGGAGGTCATTTTGTTTTTGTCTCTCCAGTCATAGCCGAAGAAATCATAATACTCTTCCAGGGTGTCGGGTCCTCGGAGGGCATGATAAAGACCACCTAAGCCCAGCACCGCAGAAGAAATCAAGTGCAGGATACCAATAACAAAGTAGGGAAAAGTATCAACAACTTCCCCCCCTGGGCCAACTCCCCAACCCAGCGTCGCCAGGTGAGGGAGCAAAATTAAGCCCTGTTCGTACATGGGCTTTTCCGGGATGAAATGGGCAACTTCGAACAATGTCATTGCCCCAGCCCAGAAAACAATTAACCCAGCATGGGCAACATGAGCACCCAGCAATTTACCAGATAGCTCGATCAGACGGGCGTTACCAGACCACCAGGCGAACCCTGAGGATTCCTGGTCGCGATTGCCGCCCACCATAGCAGACATACTAAAGGGCGTTTCCACGGGGTAGAACCTCCTCTGGGAAGATAAAGTTTTCGTGGGGTTGATCTTGAGGGGCCATCCAGGCACGCACCCCTTCATTCAGCAGGATGTTCTTGGTGTAGAAGGTCTCAAATTCAGGATCTTCCGCTGCTCGCAACTCCTGGCTGACAAAGTCGTAGGCGCGCAAATTCAGCGCTAAGCCCACAATGCCAACGGCACTCATCCACAAGCCCGTTACTGGCACAAACAACATGAAAAAGTGCAACCAACGCTTGTTGGAAAAGGCAATGCCAAAAATCTGCGACCAGAACCGATTGGCGGTCACCATCGAATAGGTCTCTTCCGCTTGGGTGGGGTTGAATGCTCGGAAGGTGTTGGCTTTGTCGCCATCCTCAAACAGGGTGTTCTCCACGGTTGCCCCGTGAATGGCACACAGCAAGGCACCGCCCAAAACGCCAGCCACTCCCATCATGTGAAAGGGATTCAATGTCCAGTTGTGGAACCCTTGCAAGAACAGCAAAAAGCGGAAAATAGCGGCCACGCCAAAGCTGGGCGCAAAAAACCAACCGGACTGACCCAGGGGATACATCAAAAAGACGCTGACAAATACCGCAATCGGTGCGGAAAAGGCGATGGCGTTGTAGGGGCGGATCCCCACCAGCCGCGAAATCTCAAATTGACGCAGCATGAAGCCAATCAAGCCGAAGGCACCATGCAGGGCAATGAATGTCCACAGGCCCCCGAGTTGGCACCAGTGGGTGAAATTCCATTGGGCTTCTGGCCCCCATAAAAACAGCAGGGAATGGCCCAGGCTGTTGGGAGGGGTGGAAACGGCCACGGTTAAGAAGTTGCAGCCTTCCAGGTAGGAGCTGGCCAGACCGTGGGTATACCAGGAGGTGACGAAGGTGGTGCCGGTGAGCCATCCGCCCAGGGCCAGGAAGGCGCAGGGAAAGAGCAGGATGCCAGACCAGCCGATAAATACAAAGCGGTCGCGCTTGAGCCAGTCATCGAGAACGTCGAACCATCCTCGGGTTGGCTGTATGCGTCCAACAGCTGCGGTCATTTCAAATCCTCTTTAAATATTGCAGCAAGTCCTCTTGCCATTGCAGCAGGCTGGGCAGTTCTTACAGACTGAGATTCTCTCATTCCTTCCAATAGCAATATCCTTGATGGAGAAAGAGGGAAGATCTTGGACTTGTAAGTTCAGGCTGATACAGTTTTACGAAGGTTTCCGTTGACCCGTAACAGCTGCCCTGTCTCCCAATTAGGAGAACTGACAGGGATTAACAAGAGGAAGTTAACGTTTCTATATAATATTAAATATCAAAACATTAACAATCTGACATGTTTCTTCTCAGAAATCTCAGTTTGATTTGCTTATTTTCCCAAAATGTCTGTTGGCTTCAAGAAAATCGTTGCACATGATACCATTTTTCAATGTTTAACGGTCTTGATGCTAGCTCTACAGGTTTTTACGCTCGAAATCCATGCTGTTTTGCTGGCGTTGAAACTCCTAGGCGGCATAATTGGCATAAATTAGGGTAGCAGCTAACGTTGCCATTGTTTCTTTTACTTCTCAGATCGATACTCACTTAAACGGTATGACTGCATCCAAAACTGCCATGACTAACCGTATAATCCGCCAGGCTATTGTTGGCTCCCGCCGATTTAGCAATTATTGGTGGGCAACAGTTGTTTTGATGGGAGCAACAGGGTTTTTGTTGGCTGGGATCTCGAGTTATTCAGGGATAAATTTGCTCCCGTTCGGTCGAGCGACCGAACTCATTTTCTTGCCCCAAGGAATCGCAATGATGTTCTATGGGTTCATTGGTATGTTAGCGGCCCTTTATCTCTGGTTGTCGATTTTTTGGGATGTAGGGGGAGGCTACAACGAATTTAATCAAGATACTGGAGCTGTTGAAATTTTTCGGTTGGGGTTTCCAGGCAAGAATCGTCAAATTCAATTGACTTATCCAATCGAAGATGTGCAGGCGATTCGGGTTGAGATCAAAGAGGGAATTAATCCTCGACGAACGCTTTATTTACGCATTAAAGATCGTAACGACATTCCTTTGACACGAGTGGGACAACCGCTTTCTCTGTCTGAGTTAGAGAATCGCGGCGCTGAACTGGCCCGGTTTTTAGCGGTTCCCCTGGAAGGTTTGTAAACGATTTATAACTTCATAGGAAATAGACTGCCAACGCCATGAAGTCTCCCTTTTTGAGGGATTTGTTTAGGAATGCACGAGTTGAATCAGCCATTTGCTGGATAATTTTCAGGTGAAGATTGTTATGAAAAGCACTATTCAAAATTGTTTGCTCTTGCTGCTAATTGTGAGTGGGCTGATGTTAGGGAGTTGTTCTTCAGATTCAGCAGTTTCGAAGTCGCCTGTGCAATCGTCGGTTGCTGAGAGTGCTGCTGTATCAGCAGCCCAGGCTAATCCCCAAAAAGGGCTTTCTCTGCCGTATCTGGAAGGGACAGCGACAGTGGAATTGGTTGTTAATGGGTCGCGGATTGAGATTGAGGTGGACGGAACTCATGCCCCTATTACGGCTGGAAATTTCGTCGATCTGGTTCAGCGTGGAGTTTATGATGGTTTGATGTTTCATCGGGTGGTGCGAGATCCTCAGCCCTTTGTGGTGCAGGGCGGCGATCCTCGGAGTAAGGATCCTGATGTTCCAGCTTCGCGGTTGGGAACTGGGGGATTTGTCGATCCGGGTACGCGACAAGCTCGTTATATTCCTTTGGAGATTCAACCTGCAGGTGCCGGGTCTCCTGTTTATAGTCAAACTTTTCAGGCAGCCAGGATTTCTCAACCGCCTCAGCTGCAGCATTCTCGCGGTGCGGTGGCGATGGCGCGATCGCAAATGCCAGACTCTGCCTCCTCTCAGTTTTATATTGCTCTAGCCGATTTGGATTTTCTGGATGGTAGCTATGCGGTGTTTGGTTATGTGACTCAGGGGATGGAGGCAGTGGATTTGATTCAGCAGGGCGATCGAATCACCAGTGCCAAAGTCACAAAGGGATTGGAATTCTTGAAAACTGAATAGATCTTGGCAGTTCGACAACAATAACGATCCATTAAAGAAAGATTTTTAAACCCATTAAAGAAAGATTTTTAAACGGCTAAAAGTTCTACCCAATCTAGAACTTTGGAAGTAGATCGTATGCAAAAATAATTGGATAGTCTTGCTTAGCGAGGCTATCCAATTAAGTGCCTGTACAAAATAGATTGTATATTTTGAAATCGGGAAATGCCTGAATTGCAAGGCTTTCAGCCAATTCGAATGCACAATTTATTTTGTTTAACTATTGATTTTTGTCCACACGACTTGGAAGGTTATTTTGGAAGCCTTGCTCAGCAAGGCTTTCAAAATAACCCATTTTTCCGTTCTAGCACGAAGAAATGAGGGTTAGCACCCCCGTCAGGGGTGCTAACCTTCCAAGTCGTGTGTCCAGATGCTGTGCTGAAATCCAAGCTAAATTCCCTCGATTTCTGGTGGATGTTGTTGTTACTGGTATTGGTCTTCGCTCTGCTTTAGGACGGTTAAATTCGACCTGGCAAAATTTATTATTGGGTCGTTCGGGTATTACAATCTGCCAACCTTTCCCTGAGCTAGAGCCGCTGCCGCTTGCTTTGATTGGAACAATTCCAGTATCATTTAATACATTGATATATGATGTGGTTAAGAGTGCATTAGAGGATGCGAATCTGGTTCCACCTCTGGTCGACTGTGGCATTGCGATCGGTTCTAGTCGGAGTTACCAAAAACAATGGGAAAACATAATGGCTCGCCAGAGCTGTTATCCTCAATCTCTGGAGGCTAAGTGTTTAACTGCACAGGATACAGGTGCAGATTTAGGACAATGGTCAGACATGTTGCCTCATATGGGGGCGATCGCAGTAGCCCGCCAACTGGGTGCTACTGGCCCTGTTTTGGCTCCCATGGCAGCCTGTGCGACTGGGTTGTGGGCCATTGCCCAGGGATTTGAACTGATCCAGACAGGTCAGTGCCAGAGAGCGATCGTGGGAGCCGCTGAGGCTCCGATTACTCCGCTAACCCTGGCCGGATTTCAGCAAATGAAGGCATTGGCAAAAACAGGGTCGTATCCCTTTGACTGCAATCGGGAAGGCTTTGTCTTGGGGGAAGGGGCCGCTGTATTTGTATTGGAGTCCGAGAGGCTGGCCCGACAACGGTCTGCTCCGATTTACGGGCGTATTTTGGGGTTTGGCTTTACTGCTGATGGCTACCATGTCACCGCACCCAATCCAGGCTCGAAGGGTGCGATCGCAGCAGTCAAGCAGTGCCTGGAACGTGCGCATACTTTTCCTGATGCGGTTGATTACATTCATGCCCATGGCACCAGTACACCCTTAAACGATCGTAACGAGGCTCGCCTGATAAAACAGCTGTTTCCAGCGGACGTACCGATTAGCTCAACCAAAGGAGCAACGGGACATACACTCGGAGCATCAGGGGTGTTGGGAGTTGCATTTTGCTTGCTGGCTTTGAGGTATCAAATATTGCCAGTATGTGTTGGATTGCAACAGCCTGAATTCGATCTTGCCTTTGTCCGCTCTCCCCGACAAAGTAGGGTAGAGCGCGTCCTTTGCTTCAGTTTTGGGTTTGGTGGGCAGAATGTTGCGATCGCACTGGGGAAATAGGGAATAGGGAACAGGGAATAGGAAAATCAACTGTTCCCTGTTCCCCATTCCCCGTTCCCCAGTGCATTAGGGATACACTTAACTTTGTTGAAAAATATGAACAAATATTTATTTTGTAAAATTTCTCTTCCCTTTGGCTAAGTTTATTGGCATAGTTGTTTGCGGAAGCTTTCTATTTGCATGGGGATCTTTAAGAGAATCAATCCATTGCTAACCTTGTGGAAGTTTTTTAAGGCTGATTAATCCGAATCGACTATGATTCAGTTTGTATATCCAAGGTTCGCTTTCAAACGATCGCCATCATAGCAAGTTGCTGTAGCAGTCTACCGAAAATGAGTTCTCTTGTAACGAGCGAACGTCCGTATAGAGGTATGACGCAAAATCCAAACGTTGAATTCAATTGAGAAAAAACAGTTGTTGAAGATCGATTGAGAAAAATAATCTGAAATACCCTCAATGTTTTTCTGCTCTCCCATAAAGGAATGACCAGCAGTGTTCAAGAAATTTCGAATTAAGCTAGTGCTTAAGCTAAGGACTGGCTAACTGATCGGGTTGAACATCTTGTTGTCCTTTAGTTCTCATTAAAAACATTTAATTCTTCGCGAATCAGGAACGTTAGGATTATCCTTGCATTGGGAAATGGCTTACCCAATTGGGGCAGAGTATGCTCCCTGGCTATCTTAATATCTGAGGCTTAAGCGGTTTAAAGGAGATTTCTTCTGTTGTCATGAAGTGTTCTAGAAAAAACCGGAAAGCTAGTAGTATTTCTCGATCTTTAACTGCTCTTCTGGCTGAAGTGGAATTCAAAGCGAGCGGAGTGGTGTGTAAAACATTAGGCGATGTTCAATTTGAGTCTTGAAAGTATTGATTTCTCCTTGCTGAACTCTAGCGACATTAAAAAGGAAATGTGGGAAATCTAGAGAGTGCAGGGAAGTTGAACATTGCCTGATATTTGAATCAACGCAACCCTGGTTGATTCGGACTGTAATGAACTTCATTTTTTAATCCGAGGATAATTATGCTCTCTACTTCAACTTGCCCTTGTTGTTCTTACCCTTTATTACGTCATACCCATGGTGGGGAAATATACTGGTTCTGCAGGCATTGTCATCAAAGAATGCCAGATCTGGCAACCGCAATTAAAAGTCATCGTCGGGTGCCTTTAATGATGATAGGTTCGCCAATGGAACCTGCGAGTTAATTCACTCGTAGCGAAATTATGGCACGGTAGCAGGGAAGCTATTTCTCTCAACCTTATCCATGTTGCCAGCTGGAGTTTTCCCGCAAACAAAGCGATGAGGTAGTCCTTATTGGGTAAAAATTTTTGAGCGCGCAGGTATTACCTGCGCGCTCAAAAAGAATTGGTTGTTTGACCCTACCCCCTATTATGATGGGCAGGATGGAGTGGGGTTATGCTGCCTTATGACGTTGACCGATCGAATCCTTGCCAAATTGCCAGCGGATGTTCTGGAAGGGTTGTCTCGTGCCGATCGACTGTGGCAAGCCCTGAGACAAGATTCGCTTCCATACTCCAATGTTGTTGAAGAGAATAGCCAGCCTTTGGGCAGTGCGAATGAATGGGATGTTGTTGTCTGTGGGGGGACCCTGGGCATTTTAATTGCTTGCGTACTGGCCCAACAAGGCTGGAGAGTGGCATTGATTGAACGGGGACAGCTACGGGGTCGGGAGCAAGAATGGAATATTTCTCGCAGCGAGCTATCCGTTTTTCTGGAGTTGGGATTGTTGTCTGAAGCAGAATTGGAACGTGCGATCGCAACAGAGTACAATCCAGCTCGCATCGGCTTTTTCGGGGGGAACGATCTGTGGGTCAACAATGTATTGAATGTTGGAGTCAGTCCCGTTCTGCTACTGGAAACGCTGAAAACGCATTTTCTGGCAGCTGGAGGCCAACTGTTTGAAAATACCCCCTTCGAACGGGCGATCGTTCATCCAGATGGAGTCATCGTTGAAGCCAAACAACAATTCAGAACCCGGCTACTATTAGACGTGATGGGTCACTTCTCGCCCATTGCCCGTCAAGCCAGACAAGGGCAACGCCCTGATGCTGTCTGCCTGGTGGTAGGCAGCTGCGCTCAGGGATTTCTGAACAACGAAACCGGTGACCTGATTTTCTCGTTCGCACCCATTCAGAATCAATGCCAATATTTTTGGGAAGCGTTCCCAGCTCGGGATGGGAGAACCACCTATCTGTTTACCTATCTGGATGCCCATCCAGACCGGTTGAGTCTAGCCACCCTCTTTGAAGACTATTTGCGTCTTTTACCCGAATATCAAGGGATCGAATTAGCACAGCTACAATTTCAACGGGCTTTGTTTGGGTTCTTCCCTTGCTATCGTCGCAGTCCGTTGCAATTCCCCTGGAACCGTATCTTACCTCTGGGCGATAGCAGCGGCAGTCAGTCTCCTCTCAGCTTTGGGGGATTTGGGGCGACGATCCGTCATCTACGCCGTCTAGCCGAGGGTATTCGTGAGGCTCTGCACGCTGAAGCGCTCAGCTGCTCTGCTCTGGCACTGTTACAGCCCTATCAGCCGAACCTCTCCGTCACCTGGTTATTTCAGCGAGCCATGAGCGTGAGAATGGAACAAAAGCTGCCTCCGAATCAGATTAACGAGTTACTCTCCGGCGTGTTTGGGGAAATGGCTCAACTTGGAGCTGACGTGTTGGAGCCTTTTCTGAAGGACGTAGTGCAGTTTTCCCCGCTTTCTCGCACCTTGCTACGAACCAATCTGCAGTATCCTCAACTGGTGGCCAAAATTGTTCCTCAGGTCGGATTGCCCGCCTTATTTGATTGGATGCGCCATTACCTGAATCTGGGAATTTACACCGCGCTACATCCTGTAGGGAAAAATCTGGATTCCTGGACAAAACCACTCTCGCCAACGCAACAATATTATTACCATCGCTGGCTGCAAGCCTGGCAGTATGGCTCTGGACGCGATTATACTGAATGAGCTTATGGACTTTCCCCGAGCACGACAATATTTCTATCAGGAAATTCATCAACCAGAGGATCGAATCGATCTGGCTAAAGCAGCTCTATATCTGGCTCAGGAAGAATATCCCAACCTTGAGCATGAGGAATATTTAAATGCTCTCGACACAATGGCATCAGAGGTTGAAGCCAGGTTACCTGCTGAACGTTACCCTTTGCGAATTGTGCAGGGTTTAAATCAGTATCTTTACGACGATCTAGGTTTTGCTGGGAATCGTAGCGATTACTACGATCCGCGCAATAGTTTTTTGAACCAGGTCATCGATCGTCGTACAGGAATTCCGATTACCCTATCGCTGATTTATTTGGAAATTGCCCGACGGATTGATTTCCCGATGGTGGGAGTGGGGCTCCCTGGACACTTCCTGATCCGGCCTGAGGTGCCAGATATGGAACTGTTTGTCGATCCATTTAATCAGGGCGAAACGCTGTTTCTTGAGGATTGTGAGGAACGAGTCGCCAGGATGTATGGCCCCTCGGTTCCTTTTCAGCCAGAATTCTTGCATCCCGTTAGCCCTTACCACTTTCTGGCCCGCATATTGGCCAATTTAAAAGCAATTTATCTCAGTCAGGGAGATGCACTCAGGACATTGGCAGCGACGGAGCGGATTTTGTTGCTGTTCCCTGAGGCGCTGCTGGAAGTGCGCGATCGCGGTTTGCTCTACTACCATCTGGATCGCTGGCAGCTAGCGCGCCAGGATCTGGAACAGTATTTGGACGCCATGCCAGAGGCAGAAGACCGTTTTGCGATCCAACAGGTCCTGAATCGGATCGCGATTCGTTCCTCGCAATCGAGCTGATCTTGCAATCGTTCATGGATAGTCCTATAGGTGTCATGATTTTTGAGCGTGCGGGTTCCACTCGCACGCTCAAAAATCATGACTTGTTTACCACTACCCGTTCATTTTCAGTCAGCGACATTCGCACCCAGGGTACGCAGCATCGCCTGCTGAGCCTCAGTTAAGCCACTCGCCCCCGCAATATTCATCCCTTCATAGGGCCCGGGCAGTTTCAAGGTATTGATGCACTCCCCAGTCCCGACATCCCAGAGTTTGATCGTTTCATCATCGCTCCCACTGGCGAGGATTTGCTCCCTGTCTGACGGCAAACTCATGCCAACTGGACTGAACCGGACTGACCAGATCGTTTGGGTGTGCCCTTCCAGGGTCTTGAGGCATCGACCATCAGCCAAATCCCAAATTTTAATTATTCCCTCAAAGCTACCACTGGCAATCATCCGCTGGTGAGGAGAAAAATCAGCCGATGAGATAATACTCGGATAGTGGGTCAACGTCAGCAGACATTGACCGTCTCGAACGGTCCAAATCTTCAGGATAGAATCAGCGCTATTGCTCGCCAGGAGAGTACCATCGGGGCTGAAAACAACAGACATTACATCCTGGGTATGCCCTGTCAAAGTACCGATACATTCACCATCCTCAACCCGCCAGAGCTTGACAGTAGTATCATTGCTGCCAGTGGCCAGTAACTCCCCATTGGGGGAAAAGGCCACAGACCAAACTATATTGCTGTGTCCCTGCAAGATCTGAAGACAAGTGCCGTCGTGGAGATTCCAGAGTCGAGCAGTCCGGTCTTCACCGCCGCTGGCCAGGATGGTCCCAGCTGGATGGAACGCAACTGAACGAACGACTCCCCGATGGCCCAACAGACTGTGCCGGCAAGCAGCGGTGTTGAGATCCCAGACTCTGAGAGCAGCCACTTGAGGCCCGCCACCGCTAGCCAACCAGCGACCATCCGGACTGAAGGCCACAGAGATCGCCATATCCTGGTGCTCCAGGGCAGTCAGGCACTGCCCCTGCTTGGGATCCCAAAGTCTGATAAGACCATCCTGGCTGCTGCTGGCCAGGGTTTCACCTTTTGGAGAGAAGGCTACTGACCAGACGGTGTTGGTATAACCAGAGAGGGTTCTCAGGCATTGATGGCTGCGACAATCCCAGAGTCGAACCGTGCGATCCTGGCTGCTGCTGGCCAAAGTCTGACCGTCCCTGGAGAACATTAGCGACCAGACCCAGCCCCTATGACCGACCCAATAACCGACACACTCCCCAGATGCAGTATCCCACAACCGCACTGTGCCATCCTGACTGCCACTAGCAACCTGCTGACCATCGGGATGAAAAGCGATCGACCAGATGGGCTGAGAATGCCCTCGCAGCGTTTTCAGACATTGTCCCTGGCTCAGATCCCAGAGCTTGACCGTTTGGTCAATGCTGCCGCTGGCCAGCACTCGCTCGTCCGGACTGATGGCAATGGCCCAGACTCTGCTTTTATGCCCCCGCAAGGTTTGCAAACACTGACCGCTCTCAATATCCCAGAGTTTCACCGTTTTATCGTCGCTGCCACTGGCCAGTAACCCGCCACCAAAAAAGATCGCTGAGCGCACAGTATTGGTGTGACCCGTTAATATTTTCAGACACCGACCTTCGTGCACTTGCCAGAGCCGGATAGTGTAATCCAGACTACCGCTGGCTAGTAGCCCATCCTGACTGGAAAAGGCCACAGACAGAATATGATTAGTATGTCCCAACAAGGTTTTCAGGCACTGACCGCTGCGAATATCCCACAGCTTGATAGTGGAATCCAGGCTACCGCTAGCCAGGAGATTGCCCGTTGTCGAGAAGGCGATGGACATGACCCACTGTGGATGTGCCGTCAACGTTCGCAGATATTGACCGTCTTTCACCTGCCACAGATGGATGTTGCCCTTGGTATCCCCTGCCGCTATCAACGTATCATCTGGGCTGAAGGCAATGGTACAGATGCCGCCAAACGTCTGAGTGAATCGAGATTTGGCAAAGTCTGCCTGGGCAAAATTGACCTGGTGCAAATTCATACCCTGCAGGTCTGCTTGCCAAACGGCGAGCTGGGAAAAGTCGTAGCCGGTTAAGTCAACTTTTAGATGACGACATAGGTTAATCAGATTGCCCGTACCATACCCAGCCGCAAGCGATCCATCTTTCAGTGCTTGCAGCACAGTTTGAAGGTGCTGCGTCAGGGCGTCTGAGGTGACGAGGTTCGAGCGTAGCTTTTCAGCAATGGGTCCCAGAAGCATGCGGATTTGACTGTCTCGCACATAGTCTCTTGCTGTCGTCTTGACCAGTGTGTGGCTCAGGAAGAGGGATATAGAGTGTGGCATGGGGGGGGCCAGCAGCAATTCTCGATTCCCGATTTCGGTACAAATTTGGTTGACCAGTCGCTCGGTGACATATTCCATGATCACAGGTTGCTGGGTGTACTGACCGGCCCGCGTTTCAATCAGCGAACGCCAACTGAGCGACTCTAGCGCTTCGAATAAGTCGGAGCGAGAAACGGTTGGCCAGATATCCTCAGCCAGCTCTGCGATCGCAGTCCACTCCCGGTTGATGGCCAGCCAGTAGAGAATCGTTTGCTCCAGGGGAGAAAGGCGCTCGAACTGACGATTAAGCAGTCGTCGCAGATCGTTGAAGACAAATGCATCTTCTGCTAAAAAGATGCTAATTTCGCCCTCAAACAGGGCCTGAATGGAGGTGGCGACAATTTTGATGGCCAGAGGATTGCAACCGTAGCGATCGCATAACTGTTGCTTTTGTTCCCTTGAACCCACCAGGCCCTTTGCCTCAATAATGGACTGGGCTGCCTCAAACGATCCGCCCAGTTGTAGGGAGCGCACTGGCAATGCTGCCCCTTCCAGGATGCCGATTTCTGCTGGCCTTTCCCGTCCGGTAAGCAGCAAGCAACTCTGGTGCTGAGTTTCACCGACCTGGCGAAATAACTCGCCATAGTTTTCATAGCCGGATCGATAGAGTCCTGCCTGACCGCTCTGTAAAATCGTCTCCACATTATCCAGAATCACCAGGCAGCGATGGTGACGCAGCCAGTGCATGAGACGACCCAGACTGGCATTCGCATCTTGCTGATGGGAGAGGAAAGGGACGACTTCTTGCAGCAACATGTCCAGGGGCGGGGCATTCCGCAGAGAACGCCAGATCGTTGCAGCAAACACAGGCTGGATAGCTTGAGTTAGCTTTGCTGAAAGGGCAGTCTTGCCAATACCGCCGATGCCGAGAACTCCAATCAGGCGACAGCGGTTTTGCATAATCCACTGCTCCAGGGTTGCGAGTTCTTCGGTACGTCCATGAAACGCACTGACATCAATGGCTTCGCCCCAATCCTCCTGGCTAGAAACGACGACCGATCGAGGAGACTGTGGGATTGCAGGCTCGGCAGGGTCTCTCTCTAAGGGAGGGGGAGAATAGTCTGCGGGTGTCAGCGTAAGACCAAAGGTGCTGAAGTAAGTTTCCAGAGTTTGTCGATCGATAGGGGTTTTACGCGATCGCAGCCTTCCCAGGGTATTGGGGCTGAGGCCAGTCAGTGCAGTTAAGCGCTCGATTGTGTAGGGATTGCCACCATTCTGGGTCACCTCTGCTTCCTGCTGTGATGCTTGCAGCCGTTTCCAGCCTTCCGAAGAAAGCACAACTCCTCGTCTGCGTTTCGACCGCTTGCGAGCATTCGACATCTTGATGAAACGAGCCTCCATCAATCAGCAGAACCCAGATGAATGGGACTATTTTAAACTGAAATCTGGCTTAAATGGTGGCTTGCGGAATTTCCAAACCGATCGTAGGGCTGAAAAGCCCTGCAACTCTGACATTGAGCCGTTACAACACAGATGAGGCTTAACTGGGGGCTTAACTGGGGGGCTTAACTGGCGATCTTCAGTGGGCAGGGCACGAACCCTGATGCAAGCTAGAACTATACAGCCAAGTGACTTTTGATTCAAGGTGTCATCAGTCATCTCAAGATAAATAGATAGATAAATAGACCCCCCACCCAAAGATTCGGTGCGATCGCCCTGAAAACGCGATCGCGCCATCAAACTCTCATAATGCCAGAGAGAGAGGGTTAAATTGCACACTACCGATCCGACACAACTAACCCGATGCAACATGAGGTTAGCGGAGTTTTATCGGTGGCCAATATTGATAAACTTTGTAACAGCAGGATAAACCCATGAGCAACAAATCGGGTACCTCCAGTCAAATCATCTCTCTACCCCAGGGAGGTGGAGCATTGAAAGGAATGGGTGAGACATTCGCACCAGATTTGCACAGCGGCACCGGCCACTTCACCGTGCCCATTGCCCTGCCCGCTGGTCGTAACGGGTTGCAGCCCCAGCTAAGTCTGACCTATAGTACCGGTAACGGCAACGGCATCTTCGGTTTAGGTTGGGGACTCAGCCTCCCTGGAGTGGCACGCAAAACCTCACAAGGGATTCCTCGCTATGAAGACGAACAAGACACCTTTGTCTTGTCAGGTGCAGAAGACCTCGTGCCCGTCGAGCAAACCCCTGGAGTGACCCGTTACCAGCCCCGCACAGAAGGTCTATTTGCTCGCATCGAACATCACCAAGACGCCAACAACAATTATTGGCAAGTCAGGAGTAAAGATGGGCTGGTTAGCACCTACGGCACAGCTAACCTCCTTGCCGGAGAAACAGATCCAGCCATTATTGCCAATCCAGACATCCACCAACGCAACAACATATTTGCCTGGAAACTCTCTCGTACTGAAGACCCCTTCGGCAATCGGATTGAGTACGAATACGAGCGCGATTTAGGAGAAGACGGTCCCCACCATTGGGATCGACTTTACCTGAAACACATCCGATATGCCGATTATGGAAAGCCAACCAACCCTGAATTTTTAGTCTCTGTCACCTTTGAGTATGAAGACCGCCCCGACCCGTACTCGGAATATCGATCGGGCTTTGAAATGCGAATGCGCCGACGCTGTCGAGAAATTCAGATCCGCACCCATGCAAATGAAGAACAGCGAGTTCGAACCTATCAATTTATCTATCTCGATCGACGGCAAGACATTGATAACCTGACGCAACGATTACCGCTAAACGGCATTTCGATATTAAGTCAAATTAGAGTCACTGGCCATGATGGCAATATTCAGGAAACCCTTCCTCCGCTTGAATTTGACTACACCCGATTTGAACCCCTGGGCCGCGATTTCTTACCGATAAAAGGTAGAGACTTACCCGCCAGATCTCTTGCCAATCCAGAGCTAGAACTTGCCGACTTATTTGGTAACGGCCTGCCCGACATTCTAGAGATGAACGGTACTATGCGCTACTGGCGCAATCTGGGAAATGGCCAGTTTGACCTGCCGCGAGAGATGAAGACAGCTCCTGCAGGGCTGAACCTGGCCGATTCTGGCGTGCAGATGATCGACGCCAATGGAGACGGACGAATTGACCTGATGTTGACCCACGAACAACGTTCCGGCTACTTCCCTTTGCGATTTGGAGGATTATGGGATCGCAAATCCTTCCAGAAATACGACGTCGCGCCCAGCTTTAATCTAGAAGATCCAGAAGTGCAACTCGTAGACCTGACCGGGGATGGAGTCACCGATGCCATTCGCTCCAGCAGTCGGCTAGAATGTTTCTTCAACGATCCCCATGAGGGGTGGATTGAAACCCGGCAGGTCGCACGTCGCAACCTGGAAGATTTCCCCAATGTCAATTTCTCTGACCCCCGGGTGAAGTGGGGAGATATGACCGGCGATGGACTGCAAGATATTGTGTTAGTGCATGACGGCAATATCGAATACTGGCCCAACTTAGGGTATGGCAATTGGGGCAAGCGAATCTCAATGCAAAACAGCCCCCGTTACGCCTATGGTTACGATCCGCGTCGTATTTTGATTGGGGATATAGATGGAGATGGGTTAGATGACATCGTTTATGTCGACTACAACAAGGTCATTCTCTGGATTAACCAAAGCGGCAACGGTTGGAGCGATCCCATTGAGATTAAAGGAACCCCGCCAGTCTCAGATATGGATGCAGTACGGCTAGTCGATCTGCTCGGCACAGGAATCAGCGGCATTTTGTGGAGTACAGACATCCGACAATTAGGACGCAGCCCTTTGTATTTCCTGGATTTCACGGGTGGCATAAAGCCCTACCTTTTGAATCAGATGGATAACCACATGGGGGCACTAACGCGAATAGATTATCAACCATCAATTCAATTCTACTTAGAGGATGAAAAGCGACCCGAAACTCGTTGGAAAACGCCTTTACCTTTCCCAGTACAGGTCGTCGCCAGAGTGGAAGTCATTGACCAGATTTCCCAAGGAAAGTTAACCACAGAGTATAAATATCACCATGGTTACTGGGATGGAGCAGAACGCGAGTTTCGCGGTTTTGGCCGCGTAGAGCAGTGCGATACAGAAATGTTTGACGATTACAACAGTATTGGGCTTCATGGGAAAGACACCCCCTTCTTGCAAGTGGATGCAGAACAGGCTAAATATTTCTCGCCACCGACGCTGACGAAAACCTGGTTCCACCAAGGGCCGGTGGGAGATGAATTTGGTGAGTGGGAGGAACTAAACTACAGCAATGAGTACTGGTCAGAAGACCCCCAAGTGCTGGCGCGTCCTCAGGAAATCACAAACGTCTTGAACGGGCTACTGCGACAGGTGAAGCGAGACGCCCTGCGAACCTTGCGGGGGCAAGTACTGCGGACAGAACTCTACGCCCTGGATGGTACAGAACGGCAGGACAGACCCTACACCGTAACAGAAGCAGTGAATGGCGTACGAGAAGAGTCTCCACCCGACTCAGAAGATAGAGAACGACTGCATATTTTCTTCCCCCACATTTTAGCCCAGCGTACAACTCAGTGGGAGCGAGGCGAAGATCCCATGACTCAGGTCAGCTTCACAGCAGACTATGATGTCTACGGTCAACCCCGAATGCAGGCCAGTCTTGCGGTACCCAGAGGACGGGATTTTTGCATTGCAGACGTCTCAGCTGAACCTTACCTGGCAACCCAGACAATAACAACTTATGCCCAGCGAGACGATCGAGAACGCTATATGGTCGATCGCGCTGCCCGCACCGAAACTTACGAAATTCTCAACGATGGCAGCTCAACGTTGGAGGAGCTTTGGGAAACCATTCAAATTGGGACAGCCCTACGCGAGTCGATCGGTCAGAGCCTCAATTACTATGATGGTCAAGCCTTTGAAGGACTGCCGTTAGGAGAATTAGGAGAGTTTGGCGCACTGGTTCGCACAGAAACGCTGGTGCTGACAGAAGACATTCTGCAAGACGCCTACCGTAGCGGCGATGTGGTGCTGGATTCACCAGAGCTACCACCCTATATGGAGCCTGATGGTATACCAGATTGGACCGTCGAATATCCAACTGCCTTCCGCGATCGGATTCCATCTCTAGCAGGCTATGTCTTCTATGCGGGCGATGCCAACCACGCACGAGGCTATTTCGCCACAGCAGCTCGTCAGCAGTATGACTTTCAGACTAGCGCTGATGGTCTGGGACGGGGCTTGTTGGCGGTAACTCGCGATCCCCTGGGGCGGGATACCGTCATTACCTACGATGAGTTTGAGTTATTGCCCCTCACAGTGACCGATCCAATTGGCCTCTTCACTCAGGCAGAGTATGACTACCGTGTCATGCAGCCCAGTCAGGTAACCGATCCTAACGGCAATCGGCAAGCATTTATATTCACGCCATTGGGACTGTTGGCCGGTACAGCGGTGATGGGCAAGGAGGGTGAAGCCGTTGGCGACACGCTGGAGGTGCCTGGCCAGCGCCTGTTCTATGACTTTCTGGCGTTTGAAGAACGGCAGCAGCCAATTTCCATCCGCACGATTCAGCGGGAACACCATGTTAACGACACTGATGTGTCTCTACCCCAACGAGATGAGACTATTGAGACTGTTGAGTACTCTGATGGCTTTGGACGGTTGCTGCAGACCCGAACGCAGGCAGAGGATACGATCTTTGGCCAGTTCCCCTTTGGTGGTGACGTCGGTCTCCCAGCCGATCGGACGACAGTAGTGGGCGACGCTGTAGGTCAGCCCCTTGCCCCTGATGCCCCACCAAGAGTAGTTGTGAGTGGCTGGCAGGTCTACGATAACAAAGGTCGGGTGGTGGAAAAGTACGAACCTTTTTACTCCACTGGCTGGGAGTTTGTAGCCCCAGTAGAAGCAGAGATGGGCCAGAAAGCGACTGTATTCTACGACCCTTGGGGACAGGCGATTCGCACAGCGAATCCAGATGGGTCGGAACAACGGGTTATTTATGGCGTACCCGTGGATTTGAACGACCCAGAGCAGTTCGCACCAACGCCCTGGGAAGTCTACACTTATGATGCTAATGATAATGCTGGACGCACCCATGTTGGCGGGGCGGCCAACGACCAGACCCACTGGAACACTCCAGCCAGCGTGGTGGTGGATGCCCTGGGCCGCACGGTAGAAGCAGTAGCGCGCAATGGTGCCGATGCCAACACGGATTGGTATATCACCCAGTCTACCTATGACATTCGCGGCAATCTGCTAACGGTAACCGATGCTCTGGAGCGCGTAGCATTCCGCTATGTCTATGACTTGGCGAATAATCCTTTACGGACGGACAGCATTGATGCTGGGGTGCGACGGACGGTACTGGATGTCATGGGGAATGCAATCGAGCAGCGGGACAGTAAAGGAGCCTTGATTTTACAGGCTTATGATGAGCTGAATCGTCCCAGTCAGTTGTGGGCCAGGGATGATGTCAATAGTGCCCTGGGCCTACGGCAGGTGCTGGAATACGCCGATGGTGGCAATCCACACCAGGCAGAAGTCGATCGAGCAGCAGCCCGAGCGCTAAACCAGTTAGGTCAACTGGTGCGCCACTACGATGAAGCAGGTTTACAAGCCTTTGAAGAATTTGACTTTAAGGGCAATGTACTGGGAAAAGTGCGGCGGGTGATTGCCGATGCACCGATTCAAGCTGTGTTTGAGTCGGCGGCAGCAAATGACTGGCAGGTGGAAGCCTTTCGAGTGGATTGGGAACCGTCAGAGGACACCAGTTGGGACAGCCATGCAGAGGGACTCCTGAATCCAACTGAGTATGTCACCTCGATGACCTACGATGGACTGAACCGGGTGAAGCTGATACTTTATCCAGAGGATGTAGAGGGCACTCGGCAGGAACTACGTCCCCAGTACAATCGCTCAGGGGATCTGGAGCAAGTGACGCTGAATGGGGAGACCTATGTGGAGAGGATTGCCTACAATGCCAAAGGCCAGCGCCTCCTGATTGCCTATGGTAATGGGGTGATGACTCGCTATGCCTACGATCCGGAGACGTTCCGGTTGTCGCGGCTGCGCAGCGAGCATTATCAGCAGACAGGCTTTGCCTATCGCCCGATAGGAGCACCCCTGCAAGACTTTGGCTATGAATATGACCTGGTGGGAAATATTACTGCAATTCGCGATCGCACCCCCGACAGCGGCATTCTCAATACCCCCTTAGGACGTCATGCGCTCGATCGGAGATTTACCTACGATCCGATTTATCGGTTGCTGACCGCAACAGGACGAGAATGCGACATGCCCCCAGAAACGCTTCCCTGGGTAGACCAGCCCCGCTGTGTAGACTTAACCCGGACGCGGGCCTATCAAGAGCGATACCAATATGACCCGATGGGAAATATGGTGCAACTCCGCCACGAGCACACCTTAGAAGATGGCACAGTGCAAGGAAGGAATCGGGATTTTACGTTAGTCACCAACGGAGCAGCAGTCCCCCTGAACAATCGACTGGCAACAGTGACGATCGGCCGAACGGACATTGACTATCTCTACGATGAAAACGGCAATATGACTCAGGAAGGGCTGTCGCGCCACTTCGAATGGGACCACAGCGACCAGATGAAAGCATTCCGCACGCAAACCGCAGCAGCCGAACCGTCGATCCATGCTCACTATGTCTACGATGCCGGCGGACAACGGCTGATGAAATGGGTCCGCCGTCAGGGAGGAGAAATTAATGTAACGGTGTATGTAGATGGCGTATTTGAGCATCACCGCCGCATCACAGTCGCGGGAGTGCTGGAAAACAATACACTGCATGTAATGGATGACCAATCCCGAATTGCCTTGGTGCGAGTGGGAAATGCCTTTCCAGAAGATTCATCCCCCGCAATCAAATTTCAATTGGGCGACCATTTAGGCAATAGCAATGTTGTTGTCAATGATGCAGGAAGCTGGGTCAATCGAGAAGAATTTACCCCCTATGGAGAAACAAGTTTTGGCAGTTTTGGGTGCAAGCGATATCGGTTTACGGCAAAAGAAAGGGATGAGGAAAGTGGGTTGAATTATTTTGGGGCGAGATATTACTCCGCCTATCTATGCCTGTGGACATCAACTGATCCAATTGGAGCTACTGACAGTATTAATCTGTATAAATACACCCAAAACTCTCCAGTAAACTTGATCGATTTGGCGGGACTTTCCTCTTCAACACCCAGTTCAGACAAAGATGCAAAAACTCAAATACAAAGCGATCAAGTTCCGGACTCCAACAGTACTTCTGGTGTTCCTACAAGGAAGCCTACAGCATCATGGAAAGATTTTGCAGAGGCGCGCGATCAAGCACTTAGGAAAGTTTATCCTGGCGGCGATCTTGGGCATCGATACTTCGAAGAACAAGATCTTCACATATTTGATGCTGTCGATTTAAGTATTGCTTTTGATTTGCTCTATGAAACCTTGGATGAAGAGTTGGCATTAGAAATTGCTGAATACTATGCAAGCGGAAACAATTTCACAATTGGTGGACCATTCACGAGTTATGCAGAAACAAGAAACATACTTGGGGATTTCAGAACTGTGATTGATCTGAATTTGGTTTACAAACACATGGCAGAACATGACACCAATACGCGAAATTCCAAACAGCCATATATGGATCTGAAAGATGAAAGACAAAGAGCAATATTTATATCAAGTGTACTATTCCATGAGTATTTGCATGTTCTTCAGGGAGGATCTCCAAACACTAACAAAGAGGCTGCTGCATGGGCTGGACATTATTGGTACCTGAGGCAAGTTGGTGGACATGAATTTTTAAAACAGCATACATATAAACTTGTTTCTCATGGCGGAGCGTACCACTCTGGAGTAGATTATTTCGAGGGAACTTTACAGATGCTTATACAGCACTCCGGGAAGGATATGACTTTTGAGAGCATAAATAAGATATTTATGCTTGGGAAAGATTTAAAGAACCAACTAGTTTTGGAACCAATTTTGGGCAGCCCTTTTCAAATGCCAATCGGATCTCTATAAACTATTCCCATTCACGGTAGTGTCACACCAGTAGGGTGCGTTAGTCGACAGGCGTAACGTACCGCCCCTAGTTGAATGTGGTGCGTTACGCTGCATTAACTACGAAGACTATTTTAGTCTGCTACAACGCTACGAATCAATGACAGTCGTCATTCACTCGTCGGTGGGCATAGCCCACAACCAGGATTTCTCTTAGAGGATGTTTGAAAAGTCCTAAGACAGGTAGCAAAACACTCCGGATCCCCCTAAATCCCCCTTAAAAAGGGGGACTCTTGACCGTAATCCCCCCTTCTTCAAGGGGGACTAGGGAGGATCCAATACTTTCATCCTCTTAGTCAGCGCCTGCTCCGAATCAAGCTCAGTCAGCGAGTGAGGCAATTTCCAACACAGTCACGAAGCAACTACTTAACTCTTAAGGAGAAAAACAATGGCTACAGTTTTTGGACAAATCAAGTTTGAAGATGGTACCCCCGCCGCTCAGAGCGTTATACGGGCCTACGACAAAGATTCCTTACGTACCGAACAGCTGCTGGGAGAAATCACAACGACTGCGGGATCTTATCAGATTAGCTATGGGGTACCCAAAGATGAAATCAAACACCCCGATCTGATCGTTCGAGGATTTGACCAGGCTGGCAATCTGCGTGCAGAGTCCGACATTGTCTTCAATGCCCCAGACCAACTACAGATCGATCTGATCGTCGCAGCCACTGTCCCACCTACCCGGACGCGGTCTGAGTTGGAAGCACTGCAAGCGGATATCGAACCGCTGCGATCGGGGGTGAGCTACCAAGACTTTACGGACTCAGATATTGACTATTTAGCCGAAGAACTTGGAACCGCGACAGCAGATCCATTCCGAGCGCGTTTAGGCGCTCTCCGTCGTGCCGCCCAGTACGAAATCCAAACCCGCATAAACCGAGCAGCCTTTTATGGCTGGTTTGCAGATGGTTTATCGACCGATCTCGATGAGCTGATTGATATTCCCCTCTCTCATCTCCGTTTAACCTTAGAACGGACGATTCAAGACAATATTATTCCTGATATTACAGATGACATTGCCAATATCCTGGAGCGCATTCAAGCCCTACGCTTCGAGAACGGTCGTCTGGTTAGCCACCGCTTTGTTGCCCAACTAATCGACGACCAGACGAATCAGGAACTCGACAACGTGCTGATTGATGTCCTCGACCTGGATGCCGAAACCGACGAGCAAGAGCAGGGTACGATTACGGCTGATGGACAGGGAGTCTTTATCCTCAACTTTGTCCTGCCTGGAAATGCAACCCCAAATGCAACCCCAGACGCTGCCCGTCGGCTCCAACTCACCATCCGGGATGAAGACCGCACTCTAGCGAGTATAGAACTGAATGCAGTGCCTCACCAGACCGAAGTCATCCAGATTTCTGTACCCATTCAACTGAACGAACAAGAACAAATTCCGATTAACAGCATTGCCTCTGCAGATCTCAGTTCCCGATTGCACTCCCAAGCCATCTCAACGTTGGGCGATCTTCTGGCCAATCCCGATCTGACTGACGACGACACCGAAGCATTAGAAACGCTAAGGAATACGGCTAAATTAGCGATTCTCAATCCTGAGTTGAGCGACGAACAACAAACCTATTTTCTGGATAATAACCTGGCTAGCCCGCTAGACATTGCCAGAAGTCCTAGAGCAAAGTTTGTCAACACTCACCGCCAGGGGCTGGGAAGCGATGCAGAAGCCTACGCCGCTTTCCAGGCAAACTTGGATATAGCCAGGCTTTTCGAGCATCAGATGACCAATAGCTGGTTGGATCAGTTTTCAATCCCTGATGACGACGACGATCCCGATATCCCCACTGGCGTCAAAGAAACCATTGACAGCTATAACCATAACTGTGGCTGTAAAGATTGCACCTCTGCGGTCAGCCCCGCTGCCTATTTAGCCCATCTTCTGGATTGGGTTTTAACCCATCTCAAAGATGGTAACAATGACATTGCCTTTGCGAGTTTAGAGCGAGATTTACACCAGCCTTTTGGCGATCTTCCCGCTTCCTGCGATGCAGTCGAGACAGAAGTGCCCCAGGTTCGTCTGGTGGTAGAGTCTTTGTGGAACTATACCGGTTTGAGGGAAAAGAGCGATCTGCAGATGCCCACCCCGTTCCGTAAGGCCTATCGCCATTTGCGCAATCAGCTGTATACCACTATTTTGCAGAATTTGGGAGTCAGTTTTGAGCAGTTACGCCGAGCCGTCCTCACCGTTGAAGGAGAGACGCTGACGGCGGAGCAAGTCGCTGCCCAACGTATTGCTGTTGCTAGCATTCTAGGGATCGATGAAGCCCACCTTCAAGATCTCTACTTCAATGTAGAACTCTATCCTATTTCCCCTGACGAAGAAGCGTTAGAGCAGTTATTTGGATTTCAAAGTACGCGGAGAAACCCATTTGCAGAGGGTCACCGTCCCGACTTAATTCACTGGCAGCAAGAACAACTAGAGTCGCTCTGGCAGAGTCAGGACTGGCGTACAGACGCCTACAGTGGCAATGGACGTTTACCCTTTATTGATCCCGGATTCATTAACCAGGACGACCTGCGCACCCCCCTCGCAGCAAACCCTGCCTTTGCGCTATTAACGGCTCGACAAGAGCTGCTGGCCAGCCATCGCCAGAGCATGGTGGATTCTAACCCTCAACGATCGGGTTTGGCGGGGCTGAAGACACTGCTTATGAGTGAATTGAAACAGACGATCGCCCAGTTGCAAACCTGGTTTGAGGGGTTGCAGTCTGGTAGCAATCCGGCTAAAACCGAAGCAGCTCGTACCGAGATTGAGGCCCTCAATCTGACGCTGGCAGGATTCTCGTACCTGATGGGAATTTACTCACAGCTCTTGAGTGGAGAGTCCTTGGGGAATACAGAGGCAGAAATCGAGGCTGTTTGGGAGGATGTTTTTGATATCCTGTCCCGCGCCTATCGCCATGGCCAGTTCCCCCTCTGGATTGAGGAAGAAAATGATGCGGGTATTCTCTTGGGATCGAAACTCTTCTGGCTGCCACTAGAACAGAGCGCTCCCCCAAATCCCTGGCAAGCTCACCAGCAAGAACGCTTAGCCTGGGAAGAAGCTTTGCAGAACCGCAACCAACGCCCTATCATCGATCCCGATCAGATTCCCCAATCCTATATTTCAATTGTAGCGGTCGTCGACCCTGCACGAGCGCCCAAAGAAGAGAGTCAGGCAGCCAATGTAGCGGTCATCGACCTTTCACGAGCACCCAAAGAAGCGATTCAGGGATTCCAAGGGATCCACTCCATGGGCAAGAAACGGATCGTCAAAAGACGCCTGACCGCATTTCGACTGTGGCAAGAGAGGCGCAATTTTATCGATGAACGACTCGGTGTCTTACAAGCAGCCCGCCAAGACGCAGAAACAACGTTAGATGCCTTTGCTGCTATGCTAACCGCCAGCACTACAGGGATCGATCTGCAATGTTTACTTGACCTGCGAGAACAAGAAGCAGCTGGGCAAGATATTATGCCACGGCTGACTCAGCTTAACCTTTCTCTCCCCGCCTATCGCTTCCTCGCAGACGTACATATGCTGACTGAAGCCGGGGTCAGTATCTCGAAAGATCGCTGGGATCCAGTTGAAGCTATTCTGACCCAAGCCGAAAAGCAGCTGGAGTTTGCCGGATGGCACATTGCAGAACAAAGTCTTGGCGTTACTCTCCATCCCAACCAGTTCTCGATCCTGTCACCGCCTGACCCAATCGCTACCCCGATTGGGTCTGAATGGTTGCATGATGCTCAGGCGTTAAATCGTTGGGTTGCGACTTTGGCAGCCCGTAAGGAGCAACTTGACGCCCTGGATGCCGCTCTGGCAACAGCAGTTGGGGATGCTGCGGCCCAGATATTGCCTCTCTTGCGCAATATCCTGGTGATGGAGACTGTTGCGCCTGGCGATGCTTTGGCGGCTAAGGCTGACTGGCTGGACAAGCGATTGCTCATGGATATGTTTATGGATGGCTGCCAGAAAACGACTCGCGTTAGCCATGCCATTGAGACGCTGCAGCGGCTGGTGCGAGGGGTTTATACCCTGGAACACATTAAACAGTTAGAGCATCTGACCCTGGATGCAATCGAAGATTACGAACACGAATGGCCGGTTATGGGTACCTACGCCACCTGGCGAGCCTATATGCTGGCCTATCTATTCCCAGAAAATTTATTACATATTAGCCCTCCGTCAAAGCAGAGCTATGGTTTCGCTCAACTGAAAAAGAAGCTCCCCAGCCGTTTAACACCGGATCGAGCTTGTGCCGCTGTTAAAGAATACGCAGACTATTTTCAAGATATCTGTACCCTGGAGGTGCAAGCCAGCTGTCAGGTTGACAATATTGGATACGCAGCAACCCATTCTACATCCCCTTCTTTAGTGCATGTATTTGCCCTGGCTGCATCTAGCAATACAGTCTATACAGCCACTTTTGATGGTAAGCATGACAAAAAGGATATGCTCAGTACCTGGCATCCAGTCCCCAAACTCAACAATGTCATCGAAATCATTGGTGCAGTACCGCACAATACCTCCCAGGGAAGGCGACTGATTGTACTGTTTGTCAAAGTACGAGAGCGCTCAAAAAATAAACTTGAGTTGATTAAATATGACTTCGACAGCCTTGCTTGGGGAAAACCAGGCGAATTGGATCTGCCGCCAGGTACAGCGTTCGATTTCTCAGCAGTTGCGGTCCAAAAGCGATATGGCAATCCTGGTGACGGCTTGGCGATTGCTCCAGTAGCGTCAGCAGGATCGTCTGGAGGTGCTGAATCTGTGCCCACCATTCTGGCCATTCGGGCACCAAATGGCAGAATTTATGTTCGTTCGCTCAACTCTAAGGCAACTTACTGGGCTGGCGGTGAGTGGATCCCTTTATTTGGCAGTATCCACGCAGAGAATTACGTCAAGATCTGCGCTTTGATTCAACGTAGCTCGCATGAATATCTCGCGATCGTTCAAGATCGTCACGGCTGGTTGAAATATCGCATCTTTTCTACGGAGCCGGTGATGAGTAAAGATGATGGACATTGGCGTACGATTGCCGAAGGTGATTTCGCGGGTGCCTTTGCCTGGCCCGACACTCCAGATGTCTTTGTTTTCTATGTGTCTGAAGACAAAACCAAGTATGCGATCGTCAACCAGACCAATGCTCTTGTTCCAGGAGGTTGGTTAGTACAAACGCCTGGAGTACTTGAAGCTTGGCTGGTGAGTGCCGTTGGGGTAAGCTTGACGAGTTTTATACTGAATTTTGACGCTGCCTTCCAACTGCATAATGAATCCGGGGGGGTGTTAGATGGTGTCTATGGAAGCGGTACCTATGCAGGAAACCTCCTTAAACTGCTCGAATTAACGGTGCAAACTTGGGATTTTAATATGCCTGAAGAGGCCGATGAAAGTAAGGCTGAAATTTTAAAACGATTTCAGAAAAAAGGGCTAGACCAATTCCTCCAAGTGCTTAAAGCACTTCCTGATATCAGTTTTCATGACTCAGCATTGGGTAAGTGGAAACTAGCCGATTGGTATGTAAGGCAGTTCGCCGACGGGAAGGGACTTGCCTCAGTCGTGGAAGATGTCTTTAACCAAAAGTCGACGACCTTCCGTATCCGTAGCACCCCTGGAGAAAAACAGATTGTCGATACGATAACTGCTGAAAAATGTTATTTTGTGCCATCCGGTGGGGATGAAGCATTTGGCCCGCTCGCGCAGAAGACCGTTGTCCTTCGTCAACACAATGGAGCATTTCGTCTTAAGTTCAAGCGTTCAGTAAATGGCAAAATCAGTATGCCAGCCCTGCGAAGAATTACCCTGAATGGGGATGGAGCGTACGATCTGACGCCGCTTTCTTCTCGTGACGATCTTCAGTCGCGCCGATTTGACATCAAGACGATGTATGCCCGCCATGGTGGGCGACAGATATCTCCCGTTGCACGATTATATCTACGGGAAGCTTATAATCTAGTGCCAATTTATTTAGGCTTTGCGCTTCAGCGCAATGGGTTCTATGAAGAAGCTCTGTTGTGGTATCGTCAGGTATTCGACTATCTCCAGTCTACGAATAAACAGAAAATTGACCGTGGCTTACAACTAGAGCGGAAGTTCTCTCTGGACCGCTATCTGGCGGAAGCGTTTCTTGATGATGCGAGTAATGCCCATGCTATTGCTGCGACGCGCAAGAATAGCTACACCCGTCACATCTTGTTGACCATCATCCGCTGTCTGATCGACTACGCTGATGCTCTGTTTGCACGAGACAATGTCAACGACAATGCTCGGGCCCGCGAGCTGTATACCCAAGCCTTGAAGCTGCTGAATAGTAAAGCTTTAAAGCCAGGTCAATCCAGTTGCGCTAACATTTTGGGAGCGCTAGAAGTTGAGGTGGTTCCTCCTGGATACTTGTTTCTTCAAGCATTCTTCTCAGCTTTAGAAGAAATTCCGAACGAAGACGATCTCGCTGCGGTGGTTAGCAATCTCAGGGCGATTAACCAGGATACTAACCGCTCTGCGCTTGAACGTTTGGAGTCGATGCAGGATGTGGTTGTAGCTAAACTTGCAGAAGTCCCAGGCGCAAAATCGCAAAGCGCAATCTATGAAACTCGACAGGAAATCTTGAGTACCCTGGAAAAACAGGCATTGGCCTCTCCAAGCATGCGAGGGTTGCTTGAGCAAACTCACCGACAACGTTATCAAAGCGAGTTGCTGCAGTTAGCTGAAATTGCAGGCGATGGCGACGAACCTGTCGAAGGGAAAGCTTTGCCGTGGCTTCGTCAGCCCCGATCCGGTGACGGTGATGAATCGCAAAATTCAGTGTCGCAAAATTCAGTATCGATGAGTCCGGATTTCTTTGCCCGAGATGTATCGAGCCGTCGAACAGCGCTCAACCAGATGCGCCGTAGCGATCCTCTGGCTTACCTGGCAATGGCACGGCCCAGTAATTTTGCGATCAATACGGGCATTTCATTTGAGTTCTGCATTCCGCAAAACCCGGTGATTCAGGCGTTGCGCAGGCGGGCTGAGAATAACTTGACGAAGCTGCGCACCTGCCGCAATATTGCTGGCTTTATCCGTCAATTGGATCCCTATGGAGCGCCGATCGGCCTGGGTAGCGGCCTCGTATCGCCCGATGGAAAAATTTTTAGCGGCGTTGTTGATGCACCGCCGACTCCCTATCGCTATGCAGCACTGGTCGCTAGAGCGAAGGAATTCGTGAATATTGCTCAGCAAATTGAAGCGGGTTACCAGAACGCTTTGGTGAGCGCGGAAGGTGAGGCTTTAACGCTTTTACAGGCAGAGCAGAGTGTAGAATTGGCAGAAGCACAGGTGACGTTGAATGACTTGCATTTGGACCGAGCCAATAGCGAACTGGGGTTAGCTGAACTGCAGCAAGAGAGTGCTATCCTCCGGGAAGAGACGTATGCGGGTTGGATGAGTGCGGGGCAAAACGAGCATGAGAAGAAGATGCTGGTAGCGTATCAGGATGCGGGACAAGCGCAAGCATCTGCTGCGATCGCGCGTGCCACTGGGCAAGCTCTAAATGCAGCGGCGTCTGCGATACCAGGAACCCTTAGAGATTCAGCTAATCCAGCGACTTATGTAAAGGCCAGTTTATTGGCTGGTGTAGCTGCTGCTGCGATCGCGGAAGGCGCTTACAATGTTCAAGCGATACAAGCTCAAACCCAGGCCCAGACGAGCTCTGCATTAGCCAGTTTTGAGCGCCGCCATCAGGAATGGCAACTGCAGCACGGGTTAGCGGCTCAGGATATTCTCATTGGCAAACAACAAATTCGGCTGGCTCAGGACGGTATTGCCATTGCTGCACAAGAACGAGTCATTGCTGGATTGCAACAAACCCATGCTGTGGATATTCTCGAATTTCTGCACAGCAAGACCTTCACTGAAGAAATGTATCGCTGGATTGCCAGCATTCTGGAGGAGGTCTATCGCTACTTCCTGCAAGAAGCTGCCTCGATTGCCCGTTTAGCCGGTCAGCAATTAGCCTTTGAACGACAGCAAGGATCCCTGAAGCTGATCCAATCGGAATACTGGAATATTCCCTTGGAGGGGCCAGGGCAAGAAGATAAGGTGGATCGCTTGGGTTTAACGGGTGCTGCTCGTCTGCTCAAAGATATCTACCAGCTTGACCAATACGCTTTTGAGACGCGACAGCTGAAGCAAAATTTCTCTGTCACTCTCGATCTGGCTGAACTGTTTCCCTTTGAATTCCAGCAGTTCCGAGAAACTGGTGTGTTAGTTTTTGAAACCTCACAAAGCCTGATTGACCGACAATTTCCTGGCTACTATCTCTGCTTGATTCAACAGGTTTCTGTTGCAGTGGTGGCTCTGATCCCACCGACCTATGGTATTCGCGCATCCCTGACTTCGGCAGGCATTTCGCAAACTGTTGGTGGTGGTGATGTTTTCCAAGCGATTACGATTCGTCAGCTACCCGAGCGTTTACCTCTCACTGCTGCCACGACGACTTCGTCTGGACCGATCGAGCTAGAACCTGATGCCCAGTCTCTGCAGCGACCCTTTGAAGGCAGCGGTTTTGCAACCCAGTGGGAACTGCGGATGCCCAAAGCCAATAACCTGTTTGACTATAATACGATGGCAACGGTGTTGTTTACTGTCCAACTTACCGCACTCCATAGCTTTGACTACGAACGTCAGGTGCTCGAGCAGCTAGACCGGAATCTTAGCGCGAACCGGGCTTTCCGGTTCCGTAACGAATTTGCGGATGCCTGGTATGACTTGAATAATCCCGATCTGACCGATACTCCTATGGCTGTTCGGTTCCAAACTCGTCGAGAAGATTTTCCGCCCAATGTCGAAGATCTGCGAATTCAACATCTGTTACTCTACTTTGTCCGTCGCGATCGCACAGTGGAAGAGGTACCTGTTCAGCATCTGCATTTTACGCCGCAGGGGAGTACTGGGGTAATCGGGGGCGGTGCCACAACGATTGATGGGATCATCAGTAGCCGACGGGGTAACGGCACTAACTGGCTGCCTGCGATCGGTCAAGTTCCTTTTGGTGACTGGGAACTGGCCCTGTCTGATGACCTGCCTGTTGGACAACGCCCCAGAGAATTATTTGAGCATGGGATTGTTGAGGATATTTTACTTGTCATTACCTGGCAGGGACAGACTCCGGCATGGCCTGTATAGACTGCTTGCCAAAAATATAGCGGTTCCCGTGCGACTGAAGTACAGGGAAATGTGCCCCTGCCTTCGGCAGGGGCACATTTCCCTACCTCACTAGCCTGAGAATTGCTATAGCAGGGTTGCGATTTAACCTGTCGCTGTCGTGCTATATCAATTCAGCCTGGAAGGTTAGCGTCCTCACTAGGAGCGCTAACCTTTGATTTCTCGTCCTGGACTGATAAATCGGGTTATTTTGAAAGCCTTGCTAAGCAAGGCTTTCAAAATAAGCTTCTAAGAGGATGTTTGAAAGGTATTGGATCTCCCCTAACCCCCCTTGAAAAACTATCCTTTGCGCAGATCTCGTCCAAACCCGCATTCTACCGTTTAACTTTTGGAAAGTTGACGATCGGGTGGAAGTCTGAGTTGGTAAAAGTCCTACGGACTTTTGCCTAATGGATGGCTTGAAAAAGGGGGGAATAACGGTCAAAAGTCCCCTTGTTAAGGGGGATTTAGGGGGATCGAGAGCGTTTTGCTACCGATCTTAGACCTTTTCAAACATCCTCTACAGTTTTGGATAGAAGCTTTTGAGCCAGCGACAGGATTGCTGCTATGGGAACTCGCTGCTTTTAGTGGCTCCCATATCTTAAGTCCGTCCGCAAAGTCTGGAGAATATTTTTTGTTCATTGCTAGAGTGAGGGTAGGCAATGACTATTATTAAGGCTTAAGCTCTGTATCCGGGGTAATGAACGCATGAGCAATGAACGCATGAGCAATGAACGCATGAGCAATGAACCCTTATGCAAAATTCAGGAATCAGGGTTTGCAGACTTGTTTTTACCTTTAATCAGTAGGGTTTTAAAACAGCGGCAAATTGCTCCTTTTTTATACGCGATCGCATCTATCCCTGTCAGGTTTGAATCCCTTGGTGTTCCCCGTAGCAAACCTTCGAATATCAGAATGGACAGGATTGACGATGCAAATGGTGCGCGATCGCGTCCCCGTTGCCCACTGCATCGAGTCAAGAAACTGAATTCAGCGGATACGCAACTCTCTTGCAACTGACTGTGGATCTAACCTATGAAAGCCGTGCGACTAAACTGGCAACTTCTATTTTCTCTGCTGATTTTTCTGAACGCTGTCCCCACTAATGCTCAATCTATTATCCCAGCCCAGGACGGCACGGCTACGCTAGTGACTCCCAACGGTCAGCAGTACGATATTAGTGGCGGCACCCTGTCTGGTGACGGGACTAACCTATTCCACAGCCTCGAACAATTCGGCCTCAGCCAGAACGAAATTGCTAACTTTATTTCCAATCCAGCCATTCTCAACATTTTCAGCCGTGTCGTTGGTAGCGATGCTTCTCTGATCGATGGCACAATTCAAGTGACGGGCGGCAACGCTAACCTTTTCTTAATGAACCCAGCCGGGATTATCTTCGGTCCCCAGGCCAACCTCAATGTGCCAGCATCCTTCACTGCAACAACGGCCACAGGGATTGGCTTTGACGGTGGCTGGTTCAATGCTACCGGAGCAAACAACTACACCCAACTGGGAGGCACTCCCAACCAATTTGCCTTCGCCACCTCCGATCCTGGCAGCATTCTCAATGCAGGTAACCTGGCAGTACCCGCAGGAGAAAATATCACCTTACTAGGAGGTACTGTAGTTAATACTGGTATCCTCTCGGCTCCGGGCGGCAGCATCACCATCGCTGCCATTCCCAGGGAAAAACGAGTCCGCATCAGTCAAGCAGGCATGGCCCTGAGCCTGGAAATCGAAGTGCTAGGTCAGGAAGCCGGACTCACTCCCCTTCCCTTCCAGCCCCAGGATCTACCAGCGCTGTTAACAGGGGGCGGCCTGGAACAGTCGACTGGCGTCACTGTCGGAAACGATGACACGCTCTATCTGACTGGCTCCAATCTAGCCCTGCCCGCTGACCCTGGCACCACTCTGATTTCAGGTCTTCTTGATGTCTCAACGTCCCAGCAAGATGCCACAGGCGGAACCATCAATGTCCTGGGCGAGCAAATTGCCCTGGTCAATGGCACCCTGGATGCATCTGGTCCAGCTGGTGGCGGCACCGCGTTAGTAGGAGGCGACTATCAGGGTCAGGGTACGATCCCGAATGCTGAGTCTGTGTTTTTCAGCGACGATTCCCTTATCAATGTGGATGCCCTGACCAGCGGTGACGGCGGTCGCGCCATTGTCTGGGCCGATGATGCGACCCGTTTCTTTGGTACCATTACCGCACGAGGAGGACCCCAAGGAGGAAACGGAGGATTCGTGGAAACCTCCGGGAAAAATTACCTGGAAGTGATTGGAGCATCGGTCGATGCCAGTGCCAGCAATGGCCTAGCAGGAGAATGGCTGCTCGATCCGCGCAACGTCACTATTGGTACGATGACGAGCGGCGGGACGTTTGCTGGCGGCGTTTTTACCCCAACTGCCGATGATGCTTTTATTGATGCTGCAGCGATTAACGCTGCGCTGGATGCGGGACTTGACGTCGTGATCTCGACTGGAACATCAGGATCGCAGGAGGGAGACATCACAGTCGCTGCAGCTATTACGGCCACATTCTTGCCGGGCGGCATTCAAACTCTGACCCTGAACGCTGCCGACGATATTATTGTCAACGCGAACATTACCGATGCAGACACCACTCTCGTCCATGCCCTCAATGTTACTTTGCTTGCGGGCGGTGATATTACTGTCAATGCCAATATTGCCACGCGTGGGGGAGGGATTACGCTCACCAGCACGGGTGGTAATATTGACACATCGTTAGCCTTCCTCAACGCAGGGGATGGCGTGACGTCAGGGCCGAGTACAGTGGAGGGCGGCAAAGTTAGCTTAACGGCTTCGGGTTCGATCGACACCGGGCCAATCAGTTCATCGGCGATTGTTCCCCTGCTCGGTGGCGGCGGCAATATGGTAATTGGCGGCGATATCAGCCTCAATGCTGGCAGCTCGATTCATGTCAAAGGGCAGATTAACAGCAGCGCTACAACCGGCAACACATCTGTTAGCGATAGAGCCACTGCAGGAGACGTCAGTTTAGTCGCAGGTTCAACCCCGGGCAGCAACATCATATTCGATGCCATTGATGCCCTGGCCCGGGTAAATGGGAACGGGGCGAGTACAGGTGGCGATATCTCGATTGTCGCGAATGGTACAGTACAGGGTACAGGCACGCTTTTCGGTGGTGCAACCATTGAGGCCCGGGGACTGAACATTGCAGGCGCGAACAATACCGGGACAGTCGCTATCCAACACGATGGCGGTCCCAATAATATCCCTTTTGTCGTTGGGGATGCCAGTCAAAATGGGGTAGCAGGGCCGATTAATGCAGCAGCTGACAGTCTCTCATCCGGATCCTTCCCCGTTCTGGCCAACGGAGGCAGCGTTACCCCTGCGAACAGCACCACCATTACTGCAATCAATACCTCCCCAACCCTGACCTCAAGCAGCAATTTCACCCTCTCCACCAGCCAGCCTGGGCAGTCCTTGAGCTTCAGCGTAGGCAGTCTACTCTCTGCCAGCGATATAAACAGCGACACCCTATCCCTGATCGTAGGTTTCATCTTGAATGGGACGCTGACGCGCAATGGGGTCGTGTTGAGTCCCGGCGATACCCTTTCGGCAGGCGATATTCTAGTCTATACGCCCCCCGGTGGCATAGTTGGAACGGTTAATGCGTTTTCAATTGCGGCCAGCGATGGGGTTTCCTCCTCTCCGTTACAAACGATTAATGCCACCATTGCCTCCCAGGAATCAGCGATCCTGGCATCATCGTCATCGCCATTGTCTTTGCTGGCACCACAGCAGGGAGAACGGGTTGCAGAACGTCTCCCCTTCAGGATTGACAAACCCCCTTGTCTGAACGCCAATGCCAGAGTCGTTGACCTTGAGCGACACTTTACGCGAGAGTTTGAACGTTATTTTTCCAGAGGGGCAAAAACTCAGGTAAAAGACATGCCCATTAAAGACCTGAAAACCATTCGCAGGCTCTTGCAGGATGTAGAACAGAGCAGTGGTGAAAAACCTGCAGTATTGTACGCAGCCTTCGTCTGTCCCGATAGCATCACGGCGCACTCCGGGGACTCCCTACCAGTTTTGACCAAGAGCCTGCCCGGTACGACAAAGAAAATGAGGCAGCTGCCGCCAGAGGCTCAACTCTCTGTATCAGAAGACGTCCAGACGCCGACGAACCCCGATCGTCCCGCTCGTTCAAAAGATCAGTTAGCCCTATGGTTAGTCACCGACCGGGACGATCCGGCCCGGCAATTCCTCACCGGGGTCACCCGTGAAGAGATCCGCCAGGTTAGCCGCGAGTTTCTCAGAGAAGTCACCGACCCCACCCAACGGCAAACTCAAACTTACCTGGTTCCAGCACAGCAACTCTATCAGTGGCTGGTCACACCATTCGAGGCAAGTTTGCAGGCGGAAGGAATTGAAAATCTGGCTTTTGTCGTGGATGCAGGCTTGCGCTCGTTGCCCCTGGCCGCATTGCACAATGGGGAGGAATTCGTCGTCGAGCGTTACAGTCTGGGGTTAATGCCCAGTGTCTCCCTCAGCGATACGCGCTATGCCAGTCTGACAGACGACCGTGTTCTGGCCATGGGCGCAGCAGAATTCCATCCCAGCCAGAATCAAATTCCGCTCCCAGGGGTAGAAGTGGAAGTAGAGGCGATCGGGCGCCAACTGCCGCTCAGTTCTCCCCTGCTCAACCAGGACTTCACCTTCCCCAACCTCAAATACACTCTGGATTCCCAACCTTCCCGGATCGTTCACCTGGCCACCCATGCTGACTTTCGTCCTGGGCGGCCTGGCAACTCCTACATCCAGCTCTGGGACAGCCGCCTGTCCCTGGACTCTCTACCCCAACTCAATCTCAGTCAACAGCACAACGTCGAACTCTTGACCTTGAGTGCCTGCCGTACCGCTGTCGGCGACCCCGAAGCCGAACTCGGCTTCGCCGGACTCGCCGTACAAGCGGGTGTAAAAACGGCAATGGGCAGCTTATGGTACATCAGCGATGATGGTACAATAGGACTTATGACCAGTTTTTACGAACATCTGCAAAATTCCCCCATCAAAGCAGAAGCCCTGCGCCAAGCCCAGCTTGCCCTGATCGACGGCCAGGTGCGCCTCGAAGCCGGACAGCTGATCACCCGCTCCGCTCCCGTCCCCTTACCCCCCGCCATTGCCCAACGCGGTACCTTGAACCTGAGCCATCCCTATTACTGGAGTGCCTTTACCACCATTGGCAGTCCCTGGTAACTCACTCTGCCCTCTGGCTTGTCCTGGAATTCTTTCCCTGGTTAGACACCCGTTCCGCTCGCGCTCTAATAAGCTAGGAAATGAGGCGCGATCGCATTCCCATATATCTGTTCCAGTTTTTTGCCGTTCCCCGTTCCCTGTTCCCCGTTCCCTTTCTCCACCTCATCTAAGGCCGTAGTGCTATATCGGACTTGATATCAGCATTTCCTGTCCTGTTCTCTACCTGAACCGCTTTTTCGTTCGTTGTAGTACGCTAACCTCGCACCATGAAGACTCTCATCCGACCCCTGGGCGTCGCCCTTGCTGTTGCATCTTTAACAATTCCGATCGGCATTCAACCCGGACAGGCTCAATCCATCATCGCCGCGCCAGATGGCACCGGCACCGTTGTCACCCCAGACGGGCAGCGCTTTGACATCACAGGTGGCAGCCTGTCCGATGATGGCAAAAACCTCTTCCACAGCTTCGCTGAACTGGGTCTCAGTCAGGGGGAAATTGCCAACTTCCTCTCTCAGCCTGGCACCCTCAACATTCTCAGCCGTGTAGTTGGAGGGAATGCCTCCGTCATTAACGGCCTGCTGCAGGTCGCGGGCAGCAATGCCAACCTGTTCCTGATCAATCCCGCTGGCATTGTCTTCGGCCCGGAGGCCAGCCTCAATGTCTCTGGGGACTTCACTGCTACCACCGCCACAGGCATCGGTTTCGAGAACGGCTGGTTTAATGCCATCGGGCCAAATAATTACAGCAATTTGACCGGATCGCCGAATCAATTTGCCTTCGCCACCCCCCAGCCGGGTAGTCTTCTCAATGCAGGTACCCTGGCAGTGGATCCTGGTCAAAACTTGAGGCTGCTGGGAGGGACGATCCTCAACACCGGCACCCTCTCCGCGCCAGGGGGCACCATCACCATTGCTGCCGTTCCTGGGGAAAATACGGTCCACATCAGCCAGCAGGGGATGGCCCTGAGCCTGGAAATTCAAGCCTTGCAGAACCCGCCCAGTCCGTCAAACTCGCTGCCGTTCCAGCCCCAGTCTCTGCCCGCTCTACTGACTGATGGGGGCACTCTACAGCAGTCCACTGGTGTGACGGTTAATCCTGACGGCACCCTGCAGCTGGTTGGCTCCAATATCCCTCTACCCGCCACCCCAGGCACAGCCTTGATCTCTGGCACCCTCAACGCCGCTGCTATACCAAACGCCCCTACTGCAGGTACGATTGATGGGCTGGGCGATCGCGTTGCCCTAATCGACGCCACTCTGGATGCATCTGGCCTTGGGGATGGCGGCACCGTTCGGGTGGGGGGAGAGTATAAAGGCGCAGGTCCGCTCCCTACAGCCACGCATACCTTTGTCGACAGCGGTTCGCTGATTAATGTGGATGCAGGCTCCCAGGGCAAGGGCGGGCGGGCCATCGTCTGGGCGGATGACACCACCCATTTCTTCGGCACCATTACCGCTCGGGGCGGCAGCCAGAGCGGCAACGGTGGCTTTGTGGAAACCTCCGGCAAAAATTATCTGGATGTGGCGGGGGCCTCCATTGATGCCAGTGCCAGCAACGGCAATGCTGGCACCTGGTTGCTCGACCCCCGCAATGTCACCATCACCGGAGCGACCGCTGGCGGTAGTTTCAGCGGCGGCAATCCCAATATTTTTACTCCCATTGCCGACGATGCGACAGTCGATGTTGCGGACATTACAACTGCTCTAGGGCTTGGATTCAATGTGAGGATTGAAACTGGGACTTCGGGCAGTCAGGACGGCGATATCACGGTTGCGACTGCGATTAATCCTGGAACTGTCGCTGGCAATCTGACACTGACTCTGGATGCTGCAGATGATATTGTTGTCAATGCCGATATCATCAATGGGGACACAACCGCCACTCACATTTTCAATGTTGACTTGCTGGCCAGGGGGGGAGACATCATTACTACAGGTGCTACAATCTCTACGGCTAAGATGTTGATTGGAGGGGGAACTGCCCAGGGGGGAACTGTGACCTTTTCCGCGCCAAACGGGAACATTGCTGCTGGGGCTGTGAATACCTCTGCCAGTCATCTCGTCGGCGATGCCGTGGGAGGCACTGTCACATTTACCGCAGGCGGGGACATCACGGCTGGAGCCGTGAATACCTCTGCCAGTACGAGTATGGGCGATGCCGTGGGCGGCACTGTTAGCTTCACCGCAACAGGTGGCAATATTACCAGTTCAGGGGCGATCGACGCATCTGCCTCGATTCCCGTGGGTGGGATGGGGAATGCAACAGCCGGTAGCGTCGGGTTTACGGCATCCAGCGGTAATATCACCAGTTCAGGTACGATCGATACTTCTGCCTCGATCTCTCCAGGGGCATTTGGAAATGCAACTGCAGGTGACGTAGCATTTAATGCGAATGGAACCATCAGTAACAACAACATTGATGCTTCTGCTAGTGCTCGTAATATCTCTGCCAGTGCTAGCGGGGGTGCGGTGACCTTCACTGACAACGATACGATTGATGCAGGGACAATTAATACTACTGCTACTGCCAATGATACCAGTATTACGAGCGCAACGGCTAATGGAGGTGCAGTTCGCTTGAGTGCAGGTAGCTCCCCCGGCAGCGACATTACCTTTAACACCATTAACACTGCCGCAACGGCCATCAGTACAAACAGCACCAATGCAATTGGAGGGGCAGTCGAGATTCTAGCAACGGGGACTGTTCAAGGTATGGGGATGTTGGCAACTGGGGCAACTATCGATACCGTTGGAACCACGACCAACGGCAGCGTGACGATTCAGCATGATGGCGGGCCGGATAACGTTCCCTTTGTAATTGGTGATGCTAATCAAAACGGTCTGCAAGGAACGATTAACAACATCTTGACAACCGGATCGTTTTCAGTGCTGGCCAGTGGTGGTAATGCCGCTGGAACTCCAGCAGGTATGACCATTACCTCAATCAACCTGGCTCCTACCTTGACGCTGCAACCTGGGGCTTCGCTGCCGCTGTCTGGAGGGCAGCAAGATCGAGCTTTTAGCTTTACCCTGGCTGGTTTGCTGGCAAATAGCGATGTCAATGACGATAATACTTCTATTCTCATTGGCTCGATTCTGGCAGGGACGCTGAGCCGCAATGGCGTGCAGCTGAATGCAGGCGATACTATCCTTTTGACCGATATGTTGGTGTTTACGCCGCCGGCTGGGTTTAGCGGTAATATTGATGCTTTTACGCTACAGTCCAACGATGGAGTGTCTTTCTCTGCGCTGCAGACTATCAGCTTCAATGTCTCTGCTACCCAGGGTTTTGGCGAGGATGAGCTGCCGCGAGAGAAGTTACCGGATCTGTTGGATATCCAACCCGATCGGGAGATTGCGGAGCGGATTTTCATTGCGGAGCGTCGGTTTACGCAGGAGTTCGAAGCTTACTTTGGCTGGAGCGGTACGCAGACCAAAACCGTGGAAGAAATCAAGGAAATTTTGCGGGAGATTGAGCGGAAAACAGGTGTCAAACCGGCGATTATTTATGCGGCCTTTTTCAAGCCTACCCTTTCCCTGGCTTCAAGTGACGATGCTGCTGCCCAGGCACAACTGACGAAAACGCTTCCGTCCGGTGGAAAAGAAACGCTGCGTGCAGCGGCATCGTTCGATTTTTCGCCCCAGCCGACGGATGTGCTGGAACTGTTGCTGATTACAGGCAACGACGAGCCTGTGCAGCGGGTGCTACCGGGAATTCCGCGTCAAGATGTGGAACGCGTTACCGAACAATTTGTCGGTATGGTTACGGATCCAACTCGGCTAAGACAACGACGTTATCTGAAGGCATCTCGACAGCTCTATGAGTGGCTGGTGGCACCGCTGGAAGCGAATTTGCAGGCGGCGGAGATTGACAACCTGGTGTTTATTGCTGACCAGGGTTTGCGTTCCCTGCCCCTGGCGGCGCTGCATAACGGTCAGGGGTTTATCCTGGAGCGCTATAGCGTCAGTCTGATGCCGAGCATTTCCCTGACCCAAACCCGTCATGACGATCTGGCAGCGGTGCAGGTGCTGGCGGCGGGAGCGGCGGAGTTTCCCGGACAGGGACAGACGGATTTGCCAGCAGTGCCGGTGGAGGTGGATGCGATCGCAGGACAGCTCTGGCCGGGGCGATCGGTGCTCAATCAACAATTCTCGATCGAGAACCTGAAGCGCACGCAGACGGAACCGTTTGGCCTGATCCATTTGGCTACCCATGCAGACTTTCGGTCAGGGCCGCCGGAGAATTCCTACATTCAGCTGTGGGATCGCCGGGTGCCGCCGGGAGCGTTGCGGGAACTGGGGTTGGCGGATGAACCGACGGTTGAACTGTTGACTTTGAGTGCCTGTCGTACGGCCTTGGGAGATCGGGAAGCCGAGTTGGGCTTTGCTGGATTGGCGGTGCAAACGGGGGCGAAGTCGGCCCTGGGTAGTTTGTGGTCTGTGAATGATGAGGGCACGATGGGATTGATGACCAGCTTTTACGAACAGCTGAAGCAGGCACCGATCAAGGCGGAAGCATTGCGACAGGCGCAGCTGGCTATGATTAGAGGAGATGTGCGGCTTGAGGATGCAGCACTGGTGACCCCTGGCGGGCGTTTCCCTTTACCTGCAGCGCTTGCGAAACAATTGGGAGACCGGGGGCTGAGCCATCCCTATTACTGGAGTGCTTTTACGATGGTTGGCAGTCCCTGGTGAGGGGATCTCTGGAGTAATTGTACTGAAATTGGGCGCGATCGCGTTCATTGTTGAGATTTGATGCAGACAAGTCTCTCCCTTAAGATCGCGCCCTTGCTGTTGAGTTGAGGGGGGGGTGCGTAATATAAAAACAGTAGGAAACCTCTGGATAATGAGCTATGGTTTGACTGCGACATAGTCCATGCGCAGATCGTCAGGGTCTAACCCTGTGACCTGCAGTCTGCGTCGTTGTCCGGTGCCGCAAGTGCGCCATCCCCCACCCCAGGCAGGTACGTAAGCATCCTGCGCTCTGAAAAAGGCATCGACAAAATCGAAGTCTCGCTTTATTTCGTTGGGATTGGGGTGCCGCAGTTTGGAATAGAGCTTCCATCTGCTGCCATATGTTGTATCGGGTTCGCCGCCAGATTCTATTTCATCGTCAAAGTCGTAATCGCAGCAAGAGTCGAAGGATTCCATCAAGCTGCCGGATTGGTAGAGATCGTAGCCAATGGCTCCGGCTGTGTCGCTGACGCCGTAGTAAATTGCCTTTGCCCGCAGGTGTTGCGAGATTGCTTCAGCATCTTCGCGGTTCAGGCTCTTGCTCCAGGAATAGACATTTTCTTCATGGATCAGCGTCCAGGGATGTCCAGTGAATTGAAACACAACAAAACATTGGTTGGTGAGTTCGACCTCGTGTTCGAAGACATCTTTTTCCCAGACTGTTGCTCCGCGCACCTGGCAGAACGCTGCTGCGACTTCATCAACTGTTGCTTGGACTAGAATCAGAAAATCGTTCAGGTTGTCGGATACCAGGCCGCGCCATACAGCAACGGGCGATCGCCGCTGACGCGGGCCGCCTCTATAGCGCAGGAGTTGTACGATTTCTCGGTGTCCTTCCATTTGGGCCCGATCGAGGGCGGTGTAGCCTTCCCAGTTTTCATCGATAGAGTCTGTGGCGTGGGGATCGGCTCCAGCGTCGAGTAACAGGCGTACAATTTCCAGAAATCCCTTTTCAGCTGCTTGAATTATAGGAACCTGCGAGTCGATGGCGTTGTGGAGGTTGGGATCGGCACCTTCTGCTAGCAGCGTCGCAACAATTTCCTGGTGCCCTTGTATGCTGGCTTGTAGGAGTGCTGTTCCAAAGTTGGGAACCTGTTGATTGACCTGGGCACCAGTGTCGATCAGGGCTTCGACTTCGCCTAATGTGCCTCGGGCTGCGGCTTTTACCAGCATCAACTCTCGCATTCCTGGTTCGCTGGCACCGGCTTGACGCAGGTATGTGGCGATGCGCCTGCGCCGTATGCTGGCGCGTTTTTCCAGGGCATCATGGTAGCGTTCGCTCTGGCAGAAGATATTGTCTTCATCAGCGGGTCCAAAGTCGGAGTCGAGGGGGATGTTGTCCAGGTTGGGATTTTCTTGTTCGGCGTAGGCGAGAGCGGTATTGCCGGTGCGATCGCGCTGGTTGACATCAGCCCCCGCTTCAATCAATAGCTTGACCACTGCGCTATTGCCCAAATCTGCTGCAATGATTAATGCTGTTTTGCCTTCTCGATCCTGAGCATTGATGCTTGCACCTGCATCCAGTAACTGTTGTGGAATGTCTGTGCGATCGCCCTCTGCAGCCATCATCAACAGGGTTTGCCCCGTTCGATCCGCAGCATTGACATCTGCCCCAGCGTCCACGAGCAGTTGAGACATAGAGGTCGAGCTACAGATCGCTTCCATTAAGGGGGTGCGATCGACCCGACCGTAAGCATCGGGACTGGTATTGCGACAGTTAATATCTGCCCCAGCGTCCACGAGTAGTTGGGCAACGGCTAACTGTTCGCGCTCCGCAGCATAGTGTAGCGCCGTGCCCGTTTCCCCAACAATCGCATTCACATCAATGCCTGCAGTCAGCAGACATTGAACTGCTTCAACCTGACCTGAAATTGTAGCAAGCTGGAGCGATTTTGCATAAACATCGTGCAGGGCATCTGAATAGGGATAAAACTCAATCAGTTGCCTCGCAACCGCTATGTGGTTCTTCCAAATGGCGGCTTCCAGAGGCGAGCGGTACTCAGCATCCAGGCGCGCCCCTGCCTGCAGTAGGGCCTGGACAATTTCTAAGTCACCTCGATCGGCCGCCTGTTGCAACGGCGTTTGCATGCGATCGCGCTCAATTTTATTGATATCAATGCCACTAGCAATTAGAGCTTTCACGGTTGCCAGATCGCCTTTCTCGATCGCTTCCATTAACGACATTCCCTTCTCCGCTCCTGCATTGTTTGCGAGTCTTCAACCGATCGAGAATTTTGTGCGCGCAACAATTCTGACGTATGTATTGTTCGCCGTTTTATCATCATTAACCATCGTCATCATCGTCAGTTTCGGCATTGATGGCACCTGCTGCAAGCAACAAGTCTACAATCTCCTCATAGTCGTTTCCCTGGGCGCAATCAAGGGCATTGCCCAGCATGGGACTTTCCCAATTCACATCAGCACCCGCTTCGAGCAAGCATTTTACCGTTTCTACATGACCATAGTAGGTGGCAGCGATCAACGGCGAATACAGATGATTGTTCTGCTTCGCTGCTGCTCCCGCTGCTAACAAAACTTCCACCACCTGGGTCTGACCTTGAGAAGCGGCCTGGATCAAGGCCGTTTGGTCGCGGAAATCAGGTTGATTCGGATCGACGCCAGCCGCGAGCAACACTCGAACGCGGGCGATATCTCCTTGCTCAGCAGCAGCCCGCAAAGAAATCGCCTCCAATCCCTCCTGATTAGCGCCTGCTGCTTGCAACCGTTTAACAATGGCATCGTAGCCCAGCTCAGCTGCTAGGGAAATAGCAGTGTTGTCATATTCACCCCTAACATTAACGTTGACCCCTGCTTGCAACAGGATTTCTATCATCTCAGGAGCCTGTTGTTCAATAGCAATCATCAAAGGGGTTTTCGCTTCGCTCGCACGGCCTTCAAACCGATCGAGTACAGCGCCTCCTGCAATCAGGCAGTTGGCAATTTCGGTTTGTCCTAGTCGCACAGCAGTATGGAGTGGTGACTGTTCGTACCGGGTAGATGATGACAAATTGGCACCCGCCTTAACCAACGCCTGTACCACACTTAGATGCCCTCTGCGAACGGCTGTCATCAATGGAGTATGGTCGCGCCAAGGTTTGGGAGGACGCAGTGGATCGCGATGCGCCTGCAATGCTTTGGGTGAAATTTTTGTTGTGCGAATCCCAGGTTGACTGTCATCAACAAGGGCACTATCCCAAATGCTCGGCCTGGGTGCATGGGGATCGTACGCAGGCTGGCTGGCATAGAAGGTGCGATCGCAGCTCGGGCATCGATCCCGATCCGCTACACCGATAAATTTGGTGTTGCATTGAGGACACAGCCGTTCAACGCCTGTCCAGGGATCGTCTTCTTTGACAGTGCAATTGAGATCCGATCCGGCTTCGATCAATCGCTCCACAACCTCAATATGACCGTTCCTGGCGGCAGCATATACTGCAGTCTGGCCCGAGTTAACCTTTCGATTGCTGGTGCTATTAATATCCACAGTTTTGCCAAGTAAGGTAAGGACTGAGTTCAGTTCTCCAGCTGCGGCTGCAGCGACTAGTGCATTCACTTGTTCTTGGGGCGATGGCCCAGACGGAGCGCGATCGGCGAGAATTTGCGCCGCCCGTTGGCGTTCGGCGGGATCGCTCAGAATGTTGAGATATTCGCAGATGGCATTGTGACCAGCCTGTGCAGCTAAAACTAAAGCTGTATCGCCCTGGGAATTTTTGAGATTGACGTTTGCTCCTGCTTTCACGAGCACTCGCAGCATTGGTTTCTCGCCGATTGCAGCAGCTAGCATCAACGCTGTGTAATTGTCTTCAAAGCGTCGATCGATCGCTGCCCCTTGCTTCAGCAAGGCATGAATTTGGGCCAGATCGCGGGATTCTATAGCTGTTTTCAAAGACATTGGCGGTTGTGGGATGAGGATCTCGGGAGGCATTGAGGGGGAACTCGATAGTTCTTAAAGTTTTATGTCTTAAAGTTTTGTGTCTTAAAGTTTTGTGCTTTGAAGTTTTGTGTTGCATACAGTTATGAATCATTGTAAAGTCTGGAGGAGCGCGATCGCGATGAGGGTTTCAATCATTGCCTCTCGATCCCAGTACTTCTGTTTAACCAATATAGTTTGACTTAATTCGGAAATACCTGGCTCTTCGGAACCAGAGTGCTAGCTTTGCCAGAGATTCAGCAATTGTCGTTGTTACAAGGAAGAAACTCTTGCTGCACAGGCACTTCAGAGTATTGTTCTGCTGAAAACCGGTTAAGTCTTTTGTTTAACCAAAACAATTTAACCAAAACAATCTTGATATCCTCATTGACCGGGCAAACCAGGCGCAATCCGCAATCGGTCTTGCCATCTTCAACAACAGCACTTCTGTTCGTTCAACGCGGATCGAAATCGGTGTAATCCTATAGTCACTCTCCTGTCAGTCATGGTTCCCTGCAGTAAAACCTTTGTTCTTTCTCTGGCCACCTTCTCTCTGGTGAGCTTAAGCACCCCTGCTCCGCTCCAGGCTCAATCCATTACGCCCGCTGCTGATGGCACTGGAACCAGCATCACCCTCAACGGTCAACACTTCGAAATTGAGGGCGGTTCTCTCTCGGGTGACGGTCAGTCCCTCTTTCACAGCTTTGGAGAATTTGGGCTCACCCAGGACCAGATCGCGACCTTTCTCTCCCAACCGCAAATCGTTAACATCCTGGGTCGCGTTGTCAACGGCAATCCCTCCCTCATCAATGGGACAATTCAGATCGCAGGCGGCAACTCCAACCTGTTTCTGATCAATCCAGCGGGCATTGTCTTCGGTGCCCATGCCAATCTCGACGTGCCCGCATCCTTCACCGCCACCACTGCAACGAGCATTGGTCTGGATGGCGGTTGGTTTAGCGCTACAGGGGCCAACGATTACCAGAGCTTGACCGGCTCGCCCAATCGCTTTGCCTTTAACACCACGCTCCCTGGCAGTATCATTAATGCAGGCGATCTGGCCGTGGGCAGTGGCGAAAGCCTCAGTCTGATTGGCGGCAATGTCATCAGCACTGGTAGTCTGTCCGCGCCCAGTGGAAATGTTACCGTTATGTCAGTACCAGGAACCAGCCGGGTGCAAATTTCCCAGCAGGGCATGGTCTTGAGCCTGGAAGTGGACGCAAACGACCTGGGCGAAGCAGGCATTGCCGGGATAGCGCTCAAAGATCTGCCCGGCTTGCTGACCGGCAACGCTGCCGATGTCGGGATCGCCGCCATCGACGACAGCAATCTCACCCTGGCCCAGTCCGGGACGGTCATTCCTATACAGGATAGTACGACGCTAATCGCAGGAGAGATTGACGTTTCCGGAACGATCGGAGGTGAGGTGAGCGTCCTGGGCGATCGCGTCGCTTTGGTCGGTGCCACCCTGAATGCGTCCGGAGGTGCGGGAGGCGGTACGATTCTGGTGGGCGGCGACTATCAGGGCCAGGGGCCTACTCCCACCGCCGCTCGCACCTTCGTTAACTCAAATTCCACCCTGAACGCTGATGCTGTCTCCACAGGCAATGGCGGTCAAGCGATTGTTTGGGCTGATGAAGTCACTGGATTCTACGGCGATGCCTCCGCTCAGGGCAGCGAACTTGGAGGCGATGGTGGGCTGATCGAAATTTCCGGCAAAGACAGCTTAACCTTTCAGGGCACTGTGGATACCAGCGCTCCCGCCGGAGCAGACGGCACTCTGCTGTTCGACCCTGCCAACATCAACATTGTTGCTGGCGCTGGGGTTAACGATCCCCAATTAGATCCAAATATACCCACAGCGACTGACCCCGCTGGCGAAATTTTGGCTGCCCATGGTGGAGCTGCGACTTTCGAGATCGGAACAACATCACTCCAGATGCAGACAGGTAATGTTGTTTTGCAAGCGACGAATAATATTACCATCGCAAATGGTGTGTCGCTTACCTTCGATCCAGGGATAGGTTCGATTACCTTTAGTGCCGATTCGGATTCAGACGGAAGCGGCGACTTCTCAATGGATACCACCCAGTCTATTACAGCAAACGCACGCAACCTCACTATTTCTGGAGCGAACATCACCACAGGCAACATCGACACCTCCTCCACGGGAATGTCAGCAGGAGGTTCAGCCTCTACAATCAGCGGAACTGTTACTTTTACCGCTAGCGGTGCTATTCGCACTGGCGATATTAATTCTTCAGCAGAAATTACACCCTTTGCTGCAATCAATGCTGAGGCGGAAGGGGGGAATGTTAATCTGACGGCAGGAACCACCATTAATACAGGGACTATTAATACTTCAGCTAGCGCAATTTCAGGTGGAGGTGGAACTGCTGAAGCTACAGCAGGGGGAGTGAGTCTAACGGCAGGCAGCAATCCTGGTAGCAACGTTACCTTCACAAGCATTAATGCTTCAGCATCTGCTACAGGAGGAACCACCAATACTGGCGATGGAGGGCAGACCAATGTCCTGGCGACAGGGACGGTGCAGGGGACAGGTGCAGGGACAACGATTAATACAGTGGGGACAACCACGACAGGGGCCGTTACTGTTCGCCACGATGGCGGACCGAATAACGTGCCGTTTGCAATTGGCGATGCCAGTCAAAATGGCTTGGCCGGTTCGATTAACGGTAGCCTTACCTCTGGATCTTTCCCGGTGCTGGAAACGGGCGGCAATGCGGCGGGTACTCCAGCAGGCATTACCCTCATCTCGATTAACGACCGACCCAGTGCCGATTTGACGGGTGTCCTGCCGCTGACGGGAGCGCAACAAGACCAGTCGTTTAATTTAACATTGGCCGGGTTGTTGTCCGCGAGCGATACCAATAGCGACGTTACCTCTCTGGCGATCGGTTCCATTTTGCAAGGAACGCTGACCCGCAATGGTATAGCGCTGCAGGCAGGCGATACGGTTTCTTTAGGGGATGATCTGGTCTACACGCCCCCTGCAGGGGTATCGGGAATTTTGGATGCGTTTACAATTCAGGCCAGTGACGGGGTTGCCTTATCGAGCAATCAACAAATCATCAGTGTCAATGTCGCCGCTCCCCAAGCAGAAAGTATCACCAACAGCACCCCGTTCAATAGCGAGGTTGTCGCGTTCCTGAGCAGCGTCCTGGGCAACAATAGCCTCAGCATTTTGCAAGATGAAGACGTCATTCCCCGGCTCGCACCGCTGCCCAATCTCAACGAACGACCAGATCGCGAAATTGCCCTGGAAATTTTTACGGCAGAGCGTCGGTTCACGGAAGCCTTTGAGACTTATCTGGGGAAAAAAGGCACGTCTTTAAAAGATCTGGAGGAAATCCGCAAAATCTTGCAGGAGATTGAACGGGCAACGGGGGTGAAGCCAGCCGTCATCTATGCTGTTTTCTTCCCGCCGACGATTACAGTAACGACCAAGGTTGGTCAAGCACCCGTCCAAGAAGATGCGATCTCCAAACAAGCGCACTTGCTCCAGGAATCGGCGGTGGAAGCCGCAATACAACCTGCAGCACAACCCAAAGATCGCGAGGATTCGGCATCTGAGCAGGCACAATTGCTCAAGACACTACCAGAGCATGAGGAGACAGAACAACAGGTAGAAGTACAAGAGATAGCCCAAACCATCGAATCGTTCGACCTAGAACCTAAGCCGACGGATGTGCTGGAGTTGCTGCTGGTGACGGGTGATGGCGAGCCAGTGCAGCGGGTGCTGCCCTCTATCGAACGGCAGGAAATGGAGCGGGTGGTGAGAGCGTTTATTCGCGAGGTGACCGATCCGGCTCGGCGGGAGAGCCATAACTATTTGGAATCGTCGAAACAGATCTATGATTGGCTGGTCGCGCCGATGGAAGCAGCGTTGCAGGAGCATGAAATTGAGAATATCGTTTTTATTGTCGATGAGGGGCTGCGGTCGATGCCGCTGGCGGCGCTGCATAACGGTCATGAATTTATTCTGGAGCGCTATAGCGTTGGTCTGATGCCGAGTATTTCATTGACGGATACTCGTCATCAAGACCTGGCGGCAGTAAAGGTTCTGGCGGCAGGGGCGGAGCGGTTTCCGGGTCAGGATAAGCCGGCTTTACCCTCTGTGCCGGTTGAGGTGAGCGCCATTAGCGAGCAACTCTGGCCTGGGAAGTCGATCTTGAATCAGGGGTTTACGTTTCGCGGCCTGGAAAAATCTCTAGACGCTCAACCGTTTGGGATTATCCATCTTGCAACCCATGCTGATTTTCGTCAGGGAGAAATGGATCGATCCTATATCCAATTCTGGGATGAGAAATTACCGCCTGGGAAGCTGCGGGAGCTGGGGTTGGGTGAGGAACCTACAGTGGAGTTGGTGACGCTGAGCGCTTGTCGCACTGCCATCGGCGATGCGGATGCCGAGTTGGGCTTTGCGGGATTAGCAGTACAGACGGGGGCAAAGACTGCAATTGGCAGTTTATGGTATGTGGATGATGTGGCAACAATGGGTCTGATGACAAACTTTTATCAGCAGCTGCAACAGTCGCCGATCAAAGCTGAAGCGTTGCGACAGGCGCAGTTGGCTGTAATTCGAGGGGAAGTGCATCTGGAGGGAAATGAGTTGGTGACTTCTCATGGCCGATATTCAGTGCGATTGGAACCGCACGAAATGGCTCCGAAAGATCTCAGTCATCCATTTTATTGGAGCGGGTTTACGATGATTGGTAGTCCCTGGTGAGGATGTTGATACCATTTTGGATTTTAGATTGCCGATTTTGGATTGGAGAAAGGCTGACTGGACAAGCGTTCTGGCAATTTCATAAATTGCATCTCCAAGCTAAATTGGTATTAGTAAGATCGGCCAAGGAACAAGAATTAAATAAGATGGGGGATTCTGTAGGGGCAATCCCTTGCGATCGCTCCGATATGACAGGGTACCCACGAGGGACCCACCTACAGATTGACAAATGATTAAATTCTCATTCCTAATGTGTATAGCAAAAGGCAGGAGGCAGAAGGCAGGAGGCAGAAGGGAAAGGTTGACTACATCTGGTTTTGAGCTTTTTGTTCTGTCCTAATCTATTCTTGTAGTGCTATACGATATGAAGACTATGGCAGAAGGTAGAAGAGAAAGATTAGGGGTAAACCAGTAAAGATTTTTGAGCGTGCAGGTTTCGCTTGCACGCCCAAAAATCTTTACCTCGTGGGGACTATCTTTGCTGGATAGGGATTTTGTCCGGTACGGGAATGATGGGCAATCATCCTGCATTTGGGATTAGAGGGTAGGGAAGAATTGCCATAGGAATGTGCCGGTGACCAGGAGTAAAATCAGACCAATAGCACCGGCTAGTGGTTTGCCGTCTTTTCCTATTAGCCAGGTGGGCCCTTCTCCTGTATCGGTAACAAAGTGGGTAGAATCAAGAACTGCAATTCCCCAAATCCAGCCTGTGTGAAGTCCCCAAGCTAGCCCCAGACTGCCTCCATCAACCCAACGAGCTACGACTAATACCATTCCCATCAACCAGAGTCCTGGCAATTGGGGGAGGGTATCGTGCCATTCCCATATCAGGTGAAGAAATGCGAAAATGGCACTGGAGATTGATGCTGCTATCCAAGCTGAGTAGTCGTTTTGCAGTTGGTTGAGCAGGAAGCCGCGAAAAATTAACTCTTCTGTACCGCTAATCCATAATCCTAGCAGCATGGTTGATATTAGAACAAACACGAGCTGCTGGCCAGTATTATTTGTCTGAGTCTCGGGGACCGTAGGGCAGATTTCGGGGGTTGAAAATTGCCAGGCGATCCAGCCCAATAGTCTCTGGGAACCGAATAAGCAAACGAGTCCCAAAATCCCGATGCTGAAACCCCAGACAAGGGAAATCAATAGTTCTGGTTGCCAGGTTAAACCATAATTGCGGAGGGAAATGTCTTCAAGCTGGGCGATACTCCAGATTATTAAGGGAGCCAGTACGTAAAGCGGGGCGAGGAGAAACAGCTTTTGCGCTGGGGGGAGGGGCTTTGGAGGATACCATTTGAGCGCGATCGCAAAGGGAATTGCCAGGGGTAACCAGACCGCTACCCAGGTTAAAAAGAAAGCAACAACCTTGACCAGGGCGGGTGCGTTTGTCCAAAACCCAATCGAAACTCTGACGATCCGATCGAAAATAGCCATTTAAGAGAATTAAAAAATAAAGATAATCCTAAATACCAACCTATCCCTCTCCATTTTGGGATCTGAAGTTTTCTTGGGAGAAAAACTATGGTTTTAAAACTAGATAGGATTCAGACCTCACTCAGTATAGAACCTGTAGTTTTTCCTTTTGGAAAACTACAGTTTTGAAACTGGACAGAGGCAACCTCTGCAAGCTAAAAAAAAAACTGCCCTCTTTTCAGGGAGGACCAGAGTGTCTTTTCGTATAAAGCCCATGTTAAAAATACTCACTCCTCCTTCAAAAGAAGGTGCCATTCAAAGTTGTCTGTTATGCAAACCTTTGAAAGGAGACAAAACGAAATTAGGAGCTACATATAGGGCCAGAAGCGCTTGAAAATATTTTTTTGACTCCATCGGTAGCGTTTTTCTTGAATTTACGATTGCTCCATTTGCCATCCAACATTTCCTCAGTCTACAAGAGGATTTTTCCCCAATGCATCAAAGCGTAATTCAGAATTGTACTAAACTTCTTCATCAGTTTCATCATCGCTTTCACTATCCACTTGAATCAAGTGAATATGCTTGTAGCCAAGCTTGATTACAAATTCATCCCCCTTTTTCAGACCCATTGCTTCTGTATAGGTCGATCCGATCACAATCTGGCCATTTTTGTGGACGCTAACACGATAGGTTGGCTCTCGACCCCGGCCATCTTTACTGCCTTCTGGATCTAGAGGCAAGCCTTTGGCAGCCAGCACAGCATCGTAAAAGTCAGTCAAATTGACACGGGTTTGCTTGTTTTTGGTGATAGTGTAATAGCCACAGCGCTTCGCTGTTTCTCGCCGGGGTAAGTGCGAGAGTTCTTTTACCTTTTGAAGTAATGCCTTTCCCGTAATTGGAGCTGTCGCAATGTCAGTCATATCTTTACAAAATGCCCTTACGATCTCTGCAATAGCGAACAAAGATTGGTGTCTTGCTCTAAGCTTTATAAAATAATATATCCTCAAAACTCTCTATTTGGACAACGATCTTAATTAATCAGTTTAAATCGCTAAGATTCTTGCATGAGCTTTTCAGATTTCCACTCTTAACCGCTGCTGCTTGAAGCCTTCCAATCAATTTTTCACGTTAGTAGCAACCTACCTCTCTGCGAGACTCTCAGTCGCTATCAATCTAGTTGCCCTGAGAGTGCATCCTAAAGACTTATTCCTTGAGGTAGACAACTCTGAACTTTACAAATATATGCAAATCAAATATTTGCTTGCAGGTTCAACCCTGGCTATTTTGGGAACTGGAGTTTTTCCAGTACACTTTTCAAAGTAGATGGGGTTTAATCGTGCTTCAAAATCAATTGGGCGATCGCAGAATGCGGAATTGCTTTCTAATAGCTGTCTTGTCTGTTTGGGGAAACTCACAAAGGTAAATTCTTCAGGGTCTCAACTCAAGCTGGGATCCCTTTGTATTTGTGGATTTCAGCAATTAGGGTCCAAAAGACATGGGGCACCAGGCTTTGGCGAGCGGCAGCTGCTTCCCATTGTGCATTCTGTGTTGAGTTGAGATCGTCCCCCAGAGGCCAGGATGTTTGAGCGCACTGGTGGAATCTGCACGCTCAAACATCCTGGCTTGTCGATCGCCAACGGATTGGCTAACTATGTTTTAAAACATTTGTGCGCCTGGGATGTTCTATCATCAGGTTGCTGTTTCAACTTTGGGGGTTTGATACATCTAAATGATTGTGCAATATTGACATCAACGATGGCTTTGAGTGGATGGGTGGCTATCGAGCGGTTTTTATAGCGTGTCTATCCGTCACATCCGTTTTTTATCCGCTGCCAATCGAAGTCTTAAGCGATCGAAGTAGCTGTGTCATATCCCTAGGCTGACTCCTGGCCAGAATCTCTCTAGCCATAAAAAGGGCTAGAATCTTTCGCTGCCAGAACATTCAGCTTTACACTGGAGTCAAGGTCTAAAGATGGGAAGATCTGCATTGAGAATTGCAGACAAAGACTGGATTGAACCTACATTGTGGAGGATGACAGACTTGCTGGTTCGCATTCTGAGCGCTAAACCCTGGCCATGTTGAACCTTGTAGACTTTTTGCTGCTGGGGACAACTTTCCAGAAGCGCAATTTATGGGTGAGGTTGATTTACCCCAATGTCATCATTATTTAAACGTTGGTTGATTTAAACGTTGGTTGCAAATATGAAAGTTCTATTCAAGATTGTGCGTCAAACCCAAAACACCGCTCCTAAAATTCAGACTTATAGCCTGGAGGTTGAACCCGGAAATACAATTCTGGATTGCCTGAATCGAATTAAGTGGGAACAAGATGGTAGTTTGGCGTTTCGAAAAAATTGCCGCAACACGATCTGTGGGAGTTGTGCGATGCAAATTGACGGTCGTTCGGCGCTGGCTTGTAAGGAAAATGTGGGCAGCGAGCTAGCTCAACTGGCGCGATTTCCTGAAAAGGCTTTGCCAACACAAGCTACTGCTGCGGCAGCATTTTGCCCGACACCGCAGACCACTGCAGTTCCGGAAATTACTATCGCTCCTATGGGCAATATGCCTGTTGTCAAGGATCTGGTGGTGGATATGAGCAGTTTCTGGGATAATTTGGAAGCAGTCGATCCCTATGTCAGTACAGGAGCGCGACAGTTACCAGAACGGGAGTTTCTACAATCTCCAGCGGAGCGGGAACGTTTGAACCAAACGGGCAACTGTATTCTCTGTGGAGCTTGTTATTCCGAGTGTAATGCTCGTGCTGTCAACCCTGACTTTGTCGGTCCCCATGCCCTGGCCAAGGCGTATCGTATGGTGGCTGATTCCCGCGATCGCACCACTGAAACCCGCTTGGAAAAGTACAATCAAGAGAGCACAGGGGTTTGGGGATGTACTCGTTGTTACTGGTGTAATGATGTTTGCCCAATGGACGTCGCACCTATGGATCAAATTAGCAAGATCAAGGGCGAAATCCTGAAGCGGCAGGACGCTCAAGCCAGTCGTCCGATTCGCCACCGGAAAGTGTTGGTGGATTTGGTGAAGCAGGGCGGCTGGATTGATGAACGTAAGTTTGGTTTGCAGGTGGTCGGCAATTCGTTCCGAGATATCAAGGGTCTGGCCAGCTTGGGCCCATTGGGCTTGAGAATGCTGGTGCGGGGCAAGTTTCCCCTGGGCTTCGATCCGTCTGCAGGGACTGAAACGGTACGAGCGCTGATTAGTGCTGTTCAACAGCTCGCCCTTGAACCCGTAGAAGAGTAAGAATTAGAAACAGACAGGTAAAGGTTATGAGTCCTGAAACGTCTCCGGCATCAGAATCACCTTCCACTGGCGTGTCGTCGTCAACATCTTCTCAGTCAGAGCAGGAAATATCGCCAGAAACGGCGGTGGGGTCTGCCAATACGGGTGAGTCGGCTGAGTCAGTCTATCGGCCCGAGCCTGCCTTTGGCTGGACGGCCTATGCAGAACAAATTAATGGGCGCTTTGCCATGGTGGGCTTTGTTTGCTTACTGTTATTGGAGTTATTTACTCACCAGGATTTATTTACCTGGCTGGGATTACGTTAGAACCCAAAGAATTTCCTCCGCAACTTTGGTTTGAACGTTCCTTGACGGTTGCGTTTAAGTTGATTTGTTTATTTCAAGCAGTGACTACAAACTGCACCCCCAGCACAATACGAATAAATTTAATCCTTCGAGTGGTGGGCCGACAGAAAATTCTCTCAGATTGGGCGGACGTTGGGGAATTTCTAAGGTAAGATTGCCCTCTGCGAGGGAGTAGAATATACCATCGTGTGGGAGGAATGTGTTGATGGTTGCGATCGCAGCATTGAACTGTAGTCCCAACCGGGCCAGAATTGGCCCTGGGTCATTTAAAACCCGATCCAGATAATGGCTTATCTGCCCAGGCTCGCGCCACCACTCAAGAAAGTGCTCGTCCCTGTTTTGCTGTGAGTTCCATATTATTTTGTTGCTTAAGAGTTACAAGAAGCAGCTAAACAAATTGCGCTATTAACTCATGATTTGCGACTCATATACGCATCTTAGACAAAAGAAATAAGATAGGCTTGTGCGATGAGATGACATTGAAGATGACGAAATTGAGATACGATGTAAAATTAAGTGCAGCAAAATCCTGGTCGGTCAAGAAAGTTTAGTTCCTGTCCCAGCACTGAAGAACTGGCAAATTTTTCCTCTGGTGGTTCTGGGATCTAGACTGTCACAATATTGTCTTGGATTTCCAGGGTTGCGGGGGCGAGGGCAGGAAGAATAGAAATCGTCACAGCGGTTGCCGTTAAAATCGTCAGGCCATAGCGAGTCAGCGTCGCTAACGGCTCGTTGAGAAAACGATGGCGAAACTCCAGATCCAGCCAGTATCGAGCCACAATTCGACCGAGAATTTTCTCCTGTTCTAACTTTTCTTGTTCTAATTTAAACATCACACCCTCATCCTGAATTCTGCTTTGGATAATCTTAGAAACGCAGATGCTGGCTGACGGTTAAAGAAAACATTAAAAAGTTGCTAATATAGCAATTTGTAGTCTGGTTAAGTACAAAAAACTGAGGTGGGCTTGGCATTGCCAAGCCCCTACCGAAACCGGGTACTGAATTTCATTGCAAACCGCTATAAAGTTGCTAATTTGGCAGGATGTCGTTCCCTTAAAATGTACCGGGAAAGATCGATTCCCATGCTGAGCATTCTATCCAGAAGGTAGCAAGAGAAACCCTTTCAATGGTTTGTACATCGCGTGCTAGATCGCCCAAATCTGCATCGAATCCAGTTGGCGATTTAACTCTAAAACTGAATCTATAGCTTACGTCTTAGCACTCGCTACGTTTTGACCGCTTTCGTTCAGTTGAAAGATAATGAAATTTAGTTTACAGGTAAATACATATATCTTCCCAGTGCTAGTTGTCAACATCTGCCAAATTTAGATAGCAAAATAAGTTTGTTGTCTGTAACACACTCAAATAGTATTGATATGATACAGTTCATTGAGGGTTATGGAGATAAGGAGCGAGGCAAATCAAGTGTAGGAAAATCTTGGCAGGTCAAGAAAATTTAACGCTTGTTCCAATGGCGGAGAATGGGCGAATTCTGCCGTTGGTGGTTCTGGGATCTGGACTTTTACCCTGTTATCTTCAATTTCCAGGGACGCGGAGGCAGGGGCAGGAAGGATGGAAATCGTCACAGCGGTTGCCGTTAAAACGGTCAGGCCATAGCGGGTCAGCGTCGCTAGCGGATCGTTGAGAAAACGGCGACGAACCTCCAGATCCGGCCAGTATTAAGCCACAATCCGACCGAGGATTTTCTCTTGTTCCGAGTTAGACATTATTCCCTCACTCCGTTGAAAAATCATGGTTCATCATAGCAAATTAGGCGATTACTTACTGCTGAAGCAAAAAGTTGCCCAACACCTCTCCGGGCAGCAAGAATCCGAAACGCCCCTTGATATCGCGCTCAAAGCTGATGCCTACTTATATTGGACTGCAGCACTTCAAGCGGCAGAAAGAGATGAGCATGATATTGCGCTTATCCATTATCAGCACAGTCTCGATATTCTGGGCACTGAGGCATGGAAGTCAGACAACTACGACCTGACCCTGTCAATTTATGTGGATCTGGCGAAATCGCAGCGGTCCCTGGCCAATTTTGACGAAGCCCTGGCGCTGGCAGAAGAAACCCTCGACCGCGCTACCAACATAGAGCAACGATTGGAAGCCTATCGCCTGAAAATGCAAACCCTTTCCATTCAGGGCGAACCCAATCAGTCAATTACAACGGCGTTTGCGCTGTTTGAGGAAATCGGCTTTGAATTAAGCAGCGCACCTCCGCCCCAATTCTCTGTGGAGACCCTGAAAGCCCTGCCTGAAATTGCGGATCCCTGGAAACTTTCTTTTCTGGCTATTTTGAAATTGCTTGGTGAAGCTGTTGATGTTGCTCGACCCGAGCTGTGCCAGTCTTTGCTGAACTCGGAAATAAGATTTTGCCTGGAACATGGCCGCTCGCCCTACCTGCTGCAGTGCGTCAGCGGCTACGCTATTTCTTTGTATGCCTATCAAGGCCACATTAAAGAGGGGTATGAACTGGGTGAGTTCACAATTGAGTCTCTTCCACACACAAATAATTTAGTCAGGGCAAGTATTTTAGAAGTATTTTATGCCTTGCTCTACCCATGGAAAGGGAAACTAACTGATACGCTTGTGCCTTTGGAACAGGCTTACCGGATAGGGATTGAGACGGGAGATGAGATGATAGGCGGTGCTTCAGCTCTAGCCTATCTGGATCATCTGCGGGCGATCGGTATGCCGCTCCCTCGGTTGCAGCAGAAGTATACTCAATATCGTCAAGATCTGGAAAAGCTGGGTTGGCTGTACCATCAGCCCTATGCAGAATTTGGGCAAATGCTGGTGGAGCAGTTACAAGGGATAGCGGTTCAGGGGGATAGTCGTCGTACCGAAACGCTGAACAATCAACAGAACTTTACGGCTCTGTTTTGCTATTACTTTTGCTGTTGTATGTCCAGCTACCTGTTGAGCAACAATCGGACTGCGATCGCAGCAGCCAGTAAAGCGCGGATGTACCAGGGTGCAGTAACAGGTCTGCATATTAATGCCGAGCTATTATTCTATGAGTCCCTGGCATTACTAACAGGCGGTCAGGATCATCCTCGCGTAACCGAGAACTACCGCCAGATGGAGTTCTGGGCTGCCCACGCGCCGGAGAACTTTCAGCAAAAGCTAGAGATTCTAGCCCTGGAACGGGCCAGGGTGCGGAAGGAAATGGATCGGGTGCCGCAATTCTGCGATCGCGCCATCGCTGCTGCCCGCCAGAACAGCTTTGTTCAAGACGAGGCCCTGGCCAACGAGCTAGCCGGACGCTTCTACTGGCAACTGGGCAACCTGGAGCGGGCAAAATCTTACTTGCAGGAAGCCTACCATTGTTACGGCCTGTGGGGAGCCACCGCCAAACTGGGCGATCTGGAAGCCCGTTATGCCCCGCTGGTGAAGCTAGACCGCCCCCAGGAGGATAGCAGTCTCGATCGGTTTTATGCCGCGATCGAGCAACGGTTCCTGGATGCATTAGGAGATGACCTGAAACAAGTTCTGGCTACAGGGATTCGCTATCGCTACGAACCTGCGACCCAGACTCTAGTGCTGATTCCCACCTCTCCCCATGTGGAATCGTTGGTACGGACCGTGCTGCCCAATCTGCAAGTAGCCAGTCCCGCTGGCATTCGTCTTCGCATCCAATCGGGTTATTGAAGAACCGTTAGAGATCGTCAAGAAATAACTCCACAGTTTTACGACAGTGACAGTCGCTTTGTCGGGTTTGTTAGCCTTAGTGCGGCCTTAGCGCAGCCATGCCGATAGGCTATGGCGCAATACCGTTCGGTTAAGGATAGCGAGTTCAATAACTTTACGAAAAATAGACTGGTAGGGGCACGGCAATGCCGTGCCTCTACGCGAGCAATTAATTCTCGTTTCTAAACCGAACAGTATTGGGCTATGGCGTACCGCATCGCACTTAACTAGATGGGGCGGTGCGTTACGCCTGTCGGCTAACACACCCTACCAGACTACCTGCCCTCTGCCCTCTGCCCTCTGCCCTCTGCCCTCTGCCCTCTGCCCTCTGCCTTCTTTAGCCTATAATTTTGACTCAGCGCTAATTCTTGGGAGAACCGTTGGAGTCTGGCTTGTCGTTTCCGCCATTATTTTGGTCGTCATTATTTCGATCGTCGCCGTCGTTTTGACCATCGCTGTCGTTCTGGCTGGGGTCGCTCTCGCTGCTACTTTTAATGTCGCTCTCGCTTTCATCCTGCTTGTCAGTTTCGTTCGGTTCGATCCGACCGGTGTTGTACTCCCATCGCCTTCTGAGAGTTTTAAGCTGTTCGACAGTCCAGCGGGTGCCGCAATAGCGATTAATCAGAGTTGCCACCTGCTCGTACTCTTCATCTGTCGGCAGTTCCTCATCGTTATCGAGCAGTTGGTTGAGCCGCTCCAGAGAAAGATTCATCTCTGTTGCGATCGCGGCGCGGTCTCGCGCTATCAGGTACATCACATGACATACCAGAGATACAATTGGAGAGGGCAGGACAGATTCAACCACGGGTTTCTTTTCAGGGCAAGAATTGCCTCAGACAACAATTGCCTTTACCATAGCAGATCGCTTAACCCCAAACCCAATCGCCATTCTGTGCTATCGAACCGGGTTACCGAATCGTTAACAGATATCGCCCTCGTCCCTGTTTATTATAAGCATTGACAATTACCCGGTATGTACCCGACTGCGGCAGCGTAATGGCGAGCGCTGAATTGGAGCTGGCTCCGGCATCGTCGTTCTTGCCGACGACTTGGTCGTTGGGGCCAATCGTCACCAGGTAGGTATCAAAATCAGGACTCTCCAGCGTAATCAAGACAAACTGTCCAGCTTCTCCCTGGAAAGTGTATTCTTTGTAAAGACTGCCATCCGAACGCAGAATAGAAGCCCCCGGGCCTAGAACACCAGCCTGCTTGAGGATAACCTGATGGGCATGGGTTGGCCCGCTACCCCCCGGTCGCCCAAATTGGCTCCCAGGAGGAGCAACCGGCTCTGCCATCGCCGCTAAACGATAGGTCCCAGTTTCTCCGGCTTCATAGGCATTCGCAATCAGCGCATAGGTTCCATTCATGGGGAGAATGATGGAAATCCTGGCATTTCTGCCATTGCCACCATCGTTATCGTGGGCCAGTTCTCGCTCGTTTGGAGCCAGAAGCACCAGATAAGGGTTGATCTCCTGGCTGGTCATCTCAATGGTGACTCGTTGTCCAGCTTTACCGGCAAAGGTATAGATATCAAAGAGGCTTCTGTCAGTTGAGAGCATCTGGCTGTTGCGGTCTAGCTTGCCCTGAATGGCCACACCATTCAGGCGCAACGGTTGGGAGGGTCTGTTGCTGAGCGATGGGGGACGCTGCCGCTGGCGTGGGGAAATGCGCGGCGCTTGCCCTGAACGCACGGCTGACAAAAAGGGATGAATCCGATCGATTGCGATCGCAAATCCAATCCCAATATTGCCCGGGTTCCGACCCGAGGTAAAAATCGAGGTATTGACTCCAATTAATTCTCCCCGGCTATTCAACAAAGGCCCACCCGAGTTGCCAGGGTTGATCGCTGCATCCGTTTGTATTAACCCCAACTCCGTGTCTATCCGACTGACAATGCCGGTGGTGAACGTGCCCTGAAAACGACCAAATGGATTACCAATGGTAAATGCTCGCTGCCCCACCTGTACTGAACTTGCAGCTGCCAGGGCAATAGTTGGCAAATTGTGCTGCCCCCGCAGCCTCAATACCGCCAGATCCACCCCCGCTTCTCCAAAAGCAACGATATCCGCCTGAACTTTCTGCCCCTCTGCCAGCGTTACCAGCAAGGGCTGGGACGCATTGTCGATCACATGAGCATTGGTCAACACTAATCCATCTGGGCTAATAATGCTGCCGCTACCTGCTTCTCTTCCTGCGTCGATCGATACTACTGCCGGACTGGCTTTGCGATAGACCTGAATATTCGTCGCCTCATCAGTGGCTTGAGCCTGAGCCAGGGCCAGACTGGGGCGATGCCAGTTCGACCATTGCAGGGGCTCAACTGGCCCGAAAAATACTGCCGTTGCCGCCGTTGCCGCAGCTGCAACAGCAACAATCCTTGAAGGAGCCAGATGCAAGTGCTTTGTATCCATACTTTGAGTATAAACGACCCGAAAACCCACGGGCATAGCAGCAACAAGGTTTATTGTCCATTTCCACTTTCTAGGTTGCCCGTTTCCGATCCGGGCAGAACAGCACGATTGCGATCCACAATGGCAAGATGCCATTGTCCCCGCTGGCTGGTCTCAAAAGCAACGTAGCGACCATTGCCGCTGATAGTAGGGTGTTGAACAGAACCACGAAAATTGGTTGTCAGTAGTTCCGAGCGTCGGGTTGTGCGGTCGTACACTAAAATATCACTTTTCCCTCGCTCCATGGATACATAAGCAATAAAGCGACCATCGGCACTGAGGTCAGGTTGATCCTGGCTCGAATCAATCCGGTTCAGGTTGGGGAGAGAGACTAAACGTCGCTGTTGCAAGTCGTACAAGAAGACATCGCGGCTGCGGTTGCGGTCAGAGGCAAAGGCAAGATAGCGACCATCGCTGCTATAAGCAGGATGTTGGTCAGGACGTCTGCTGTTGATCCCACCGCTGACAATCTGAGGGCGAGGCGAAACCCAACCCAATTGCCTGCAGCCGCTGAGTATGAACAATCCAACAAGAATAACGCTGAATCTTCTGTTCATAGTCGATTGCTCGTTGCTCATTGCTCGTTGCTCATTGCTCGTTGCTCATTGCTCATTGCTCATTGCTCGTTGTTCATTGTTTGTTGTTTGTTATTCGTTGTTCGTTGTTTGTTGTTCGTTGTTCATTGTTGATGGTTAGCAATTATAGCCGTTTGCCATTAGACCTGTCCGAGAACTAGGGTGAAAGCCCCCTTAAGGGGGCTTTCACTCCAATTGCCGAACGAGTCTATTGCGAACACTGGGGTTAACTGTTTAGAACAAGTTCTCAGCTGAGTAGCGATTGTCTTGATTGTCAAGTAAAACGTCCAAAATAGTTCGAAGGGAATTTGCCCATGACAAAGCAGGTGCAAACGACAGCTGAGTTTGCCCTGGAGATTAAAATATGTACTTTAAACGACGTATACTGCTGCTGAAGCAGTTCAGGAGTTTGTGTACATCCACTTCAACTTAGGACTGTGCCCTAAGTTGAAGTGGATGTGTTGTTTTCCGATGATTCCTC